>Ga0307515_10003178_pt1 | contig 34766 bp, 32 predicted proteins | sample 17_EM_MG_FD_194513 | JGI IMG/M metagenome (GOLD analysis project Ga0307515, IMG submission 194513) | Populus trichocarpa ectomycorrhiza microbial communities from riparian zone in the Pacific Northwest, United States - 17_EM | ecosystem: Host-associated > Plants > Roots > Unclassified | place...
GGGGAGAAGACGTTTATGTTTGATGAGGTTGCGGTGCGGAGGGTGGGGGTGAGGGTGGATTGGAGGGTGGGGGTGTTGAGGATGTCAAGGAGGGTGGAGGAGAAGGTGGATTGGAGATTTGTGAGGCCGGCGTAGACGACAACTGCGACGAGGTCTGGGGTTTGTTAGTAACCGAAGTGGGAAGGGGAGGGGGAGGGAGACTTACCTGCCGCGCGGGTGTCGGAGGGGACGGCGGAGAGGATAAAGTCCAAGAAGAATATTAGGTCTTTTTTGCCCGGGGAGGCGCGGCGCCGCTGAATCACGGGGATCAAGATCTTGCGGATTGTTTTGAAGTCTTTGTTGATGTTTCGCGCGGCAATGAATTGTAGGAATGACGGCAGAAGGCTGGCGAGTCCCATCGCTTGCGTGGCGTGGTCGTTGAATCTCATAAACGCCTGCAGAAGTTCTTCGTTGTCGAATGAGTCTGGCCCGACTATGCAGCGGGAAATGACGTACGTAATGTACCGGTCGAAATAATCGTTTAGTCCGTTGTGGTGTTGCGATGTTCCATTCGCCGGCGCAAGGGGGTTTTTCTGAAGGAACTCCTTGGACGCAGCTTCTATAGTCTTCGCGAAGGCTGCGACCGTCTTCTGGTCTCCGAAATTGTTGCGAATGAGCTTCGTATACAGATCAGAATCAAAGTTCTCTTTACGGGAGATGATGGAGAAGTTGATGACACGCAGAAATTCGTGAAGGTTGAATGTGACTTCATAGGTATTGTCCTTCATCATAGCCTCCAGATCCGCGCGCTGGGACAGCACAAAGTGCGTTAGATTGGCTAACTTGATGCCGAATGATTTCGATGGTGAATCCCCGTATTTCCGGAATCCCTCGAGGAGAATTTTCTTGGGATCTTTTTGGAAGGCGAGAGCTTTTCCGATGATTGGCCAACCGCAGAGAACAGGTGGTTCTTTTGATTTCTTGCCCTTGTAGTAAACAACTATTGCTAGCACCAGCGCACCCACCAAAGTCACGATCTTCCACTTATTTTGTTTCACCAAGGCGAGGACAACTTCCACAGCCGTCAGTGCAATCACTCCAATATCGACCTTTTGACTCGGCAGTGAACAGAGAATGGGATTTGTAATGGGGTCGAAAGGAAAAAGCGGGCTCCGCTGCAGACATTTGATATCGGTATTTTCTGTAATCAACCTCCACAACAAGTTTGTGCCGTGCGCTTGGAAATCGAGCTCGGTTAACCAGAACTGATCGAAAAACCGGAAGTTGGGGAAACCGTCTTTCGGTTTTGGCGCCCAGAGCAATTCTTCCAGGGCGTTGCTGGGATGACAGTCCCACGGTTTGTCGACCAGAAGGCATCTCATGATGGCGAAGCCGACGGAGAAGCGGTCGGAGTTCCCCATACCGAAGAGACTAAAGAGACTGATGATAGCTGCTGTCTTAGGAATAGTTGTGCCTGGGAATATCTCTTCGTCCAGTTGCACACCCACTACAAGGTCCACATCATCGGGCGTTTTGTAGAGTCTTTTGAGGTTGGCAACCGCTTCTGGGTCGGACGAGAAGTCTTCAAAACGGTTACGAATTGGTACCTCGACTGTTGGATCTACAGGCTGTGAGCAACAGAACAAAAGATTGGCATTGACTTTTGGGTACCTTGTTTGCTATAGGCACGGAAATAAGTGTTGAAAGTTGGCAATCCTTGTTCTCTTTCATGCACAATACTCCAGGTGACAATATCAAATGGCCGACCTCTGTATTTCCCTGCGGAACGAAACGCTTCATCAACGCCGCTCTTGAAATTTGGAATATGCGTTGCTGCCATCCCGCGAATAACATTTTCGAGCCCTGCCTCTATGAATCCCGTTGCATTGAACCCTGTACCAAAGAGATCCTGCTCCCAAATGGTCTCATTCAATGCGTCCTTGATGGGAAAGCTAGAGATAATAAACTCGTGGAAACGGTAGACTACTGCCATCTCCGTCGATACCACCATAGGCTTCCCTCCTTTCGTTACCAAGGGCCAAGGGTAGCTATTTGCTGGGTTAATCCCAAGGACATCTTCTCCGCTCATTTCCCGGTACAATGGAAACCCTAACCCAAAAATATTAGCCTTGGTGTGGCTGAACACCAATGGAGAGTGATCCTACCATCATCTCGAGGCCAGGGCATTTTGTCTGTCCAATACGCCATCTGGTAAGAATTTGCAATCAACGCAAACTTTGCAGACATAACCAGCCGGATAGTTTGGTACAACCTCTCGTCGTCATATTCCGGATGTTGTTTGGCAAGAATGTCACATAAGCGATTGTGTTCCCTCAGCAAGATAGTATGAAATCCCAGCGCCACCCAATCTTCGTTCGTTCTAGGGTCACCACCGGCGAATAATTTTGAGGGATCTATACCGGGGCGGGTGCGGGTTGGGACATCCATTGTGTTGAACGGCAAATACGAGGCTTTGATCTTGCGACCGCGGGTTTGGAGTTCTTGCGTAAGAAGCTTACCACTGGAGAAGGTGCGTAACTTTTTCGCTACATCCAGAGTGCTGCCGTACAGTGCAGATGCATCAATCCATGTTGAGGCCATGTTGATGTTTTCGCGGGGGTTCTCCTTCGATGTTCCGGTACCGGGAACAGCCTCCGTCCTCCATACGCGGAACGTTGTGTTACGCGAGTAGACATCTTCATCATCTGGCACGGGAACATCGATGAACTCTGTGGTTGAGTCTTGGCTGTAGGATACGTCGTGGATAATAAACTATAGACAATCGACGCGTGTGAGTTGTTCAATTTAGAGCTCACCAGATTTAGAGTTTTAAGACTAACCTCAATTAGACCCAACATCAGGGGTGTATGCTCATAAAACAACGCCTTCTTTCTTTTAAAGAACGCATTGCTAACAGCTCTCGGATTCGGCCCTTCACGCGGTGCCGAAATACCATCGGCATAAGAATATTGATTGTAGTCTCTCGACTTCTTCGTTCCGACCTGACCCTCGCTGATCTCGCCGACTTTCATCCAGTTGCATGAGCCATCGTACGTGCGATACCAGAATTTCGAACGGTCATTGGTGCATCTGGGGTCGATAGGGTAGGGCAGATGCTTAAACAACTGGGCCGCCTCAATTTGCGGGGAGAGGGGGACCGAAGGCGGTAGGAATGGCGACGGGGCCTTGGAAGGAGGAGTTGGGGCGTCGATGTGATCCAGAAGGTTGTCGAATGATCCGAGCCCACGTGGGATCGAGCCATTGGTGAAAACCTGCTTGAGTTGTCCAGTCGAGTCGATATCAACAAGGTGGCGAAGCCACCGGCCGAATAGGTTGCGAGGGTGCTTGTGAAACTCGGGGAGGGTCTTATTTGGTCTCCAGGCTTCGCCGTGCTTCGGAAAACCCTGATAGCGTTTGTATGGCCATTTACTAGCTAAGACAACGGAAAGTAGTGAAAGGTGCAGCAGGATAAGCGAAGTCCGCCACATCGTGTCGTGACGGGAGAGGCCCAATTAGTCAATTGTATATCGGGAGGGGCGTTGCTGTGTTGTTTTCTTCGATAAATGTCGTCTTGAAGTTCGCCCTGGGGAACATGCCGGATATTATGTCTGTCCATCTTGGCTTTAAACCCCTCAGACACACGTAGGCAGCTTCTGCCCCACCTCCGGGACTTCATCAGCTGCTTATCGTCCTCGGCTGGCGGTGCTTAGGATCAACACATGCTTACGCAGAGCCGTAATTCTGAACAGGATAATCTCCACACCAAGCAAGTGTCTGTGACCTAGATGTGCTAATACAAATCCCCGGTGCAGGCTTCTGGTTCTACAATATGCTGATTTAACAGCTGAATTCGCGGACAGTAGACGCCAACGGGGAAAGGCGATTGGTAGTGGCCCCCGCGTATCGTGATGTGTCACCGGGTGTGACCGAATCGGGGCAATGCGCTGATAAGGCTGAAATGCCGTTACACATACTCATACTGCATGAGGGCTGCGAAAGCTCATTGGAGCAAGGAGAAGCGATTCTGGCGCGTGGTGAAACGGGAGGATGGGATGGTCTTCCATTGAAGCAATGAGAAGCGTTCTGTCGGATGAATTGCGAAACGTAATAAGCTGAGTCTGGGAGCAAGAGAAATTTTCGCTATCCCAGCAGCCTTATATGCACGTGAGGATATCGGATGCGGTGTAACGGTAATACAAACATCGCCGGCTACCTATATCTGCTCTGATTGGCTAGATTCCGCAAGGCGCACAATGAACACGAATGCCTAGTTTAGCTGACCTCATGGCTATCGTTCGTTAACAATCCATTGCTCAACGCCAAACAACCCTGCACCCGTAAACCAGCGTTTGCAACCTTCACATGCTCAGCCATTTTGAACCGAGCTTGCCGACCGACGAAATATCTAGGCACCAGAGCATCTAACACATCCACCGCACTCATGAACGAATCCCCCGCCTCCGCCCTATTTACCGCTTCTCCTTCCCCAATCTCCTCTCTATCCCCGTCATAATCGCCCTCACCACCGCCACTTCCCTCCTCTTTCTCACGTCAGACTCCCATATCGAGCGCGTATACACACAACGCCCTTCCACCCACCTCCAGCACCCCTCATCGGACCCTTTCAATGCTTTCTTGTCAGCTTCTTTGAAGCCCCCCTAGCTTCGTCACACGCGATCGCCTTCACGGCAATGTTTCTTTCCTATCGGTCCTGCTGACATTCACCACCGTCGGGTCCGGGCGCATATGCAGTACTCCGAGCCGTGTGATCTGCAACCTTACGTTTCCATGGATGCTCGTCAATGTCGTCAGTGGCGCTGTGGTTCTGCCCCTTCTATTGTTCCCTGCATCTTTGAACCGCTCCCGAAGTACTGCACTGGTGAAAACCGGTATCTACGCGAGTTTGCTGAAGCATATGTGATCCCGCTCTCTGTAGCCCTCGGCTGGGGAATAGGACTCTGGCATCTGTTCCCCCCTCCTCCGCCGTGTGTTCCGGCGGTGTCTTCGTGCCAGGGAGTAGCATGTGGAATCTAGTCTTGCCTCGTTGCTGCGGATATACGCGCTCCTGGTGGTGTTATCGGTGGTGTGCCAGGTGAATCTTGTCTGGACGATGATGGAGGAGGATGAGAGTAGTGCGACTACTAAGGCAGCGCTGAGATTTATGAGGTTTAATTTTTTTGGGGGTTGTGGGGACTGGTGTAGGGGATTGTGGTTGAGGGGTTGTGGAGGGTGGGTGTGGTGGCAGTGGTTGGGAGAGTATGCGCGGGGCCAGGGGCGGGGGTGGTGGTGGGGTGGGTACTCAGGGAGAGGGGGATGGTGGGGATGGAGAGGAGGGAGGAGAGGTCGCTTTTGAACAGTGGTGATGCAAGTGATGGAGTCGACGACTAGCTCGTCTCATGTGCAGTACTTGTTCTACCAAAGCATACCATGGGAAGCTTGTTTGTAGAATACTGTACCCGCAGATGTGCTTGGGACGTCAGCAGTCAGCACAGGGTGTCCGTCCCACCAAAAAGGTGGTTCTGTCAGCGTCAGACGTTGCTGTTCCAGATCTAATAATTGTCAGTAGTGATTCGAAAAAATGATAGAACACTCGGTTGCTTCTGTTTGGGAATGGCACTCAGCCGAGCATCAGAGAGCGAATGTGTAGCAATGATGATGGTCCCAACAGGTACTTGTAGAGGTAGATGAAGGCAGAGTGACAGTGTTCCGGTTAATGAATAGGGAGCGGCAATAAACATTATAGCTACAGGAGCCTGAGCGCTGCTGAGCTAGATCAGTCATTACACATCACTCTTGCTATTGTCCATCAATGATGTTGCATGTGTACTTGGATCGTGAGTCTCAGCATCGTCTGAAGTCTTGTATGAGAATGAAGACTTGTATGAAGATGGTGACTGTATGAGGATATGCATCAGGACTAGGGTGATGCGTCTCATGTCAGATAGAGCATACGCGTACGCATATGGTAGATTGTACATATACGGTCATTGGCCCTCTAGATAGAGCAATTAGTACATTTTCAACAAATGAAAATGTTGTCAGCAAGTGCTGTCCCATTAAAAATTTCCTGTCAGCAGGCGATGCCGTCCCAAGCTCATCTGCGGGTACAGTAGTCAGCGGATTTGTGCTATTGAGTGCTCAGAAGAGCTTTAATACTAGGAGAAAGTTTATCGTTCGTTATTTATGTTTACTTCGGACCGAGTCTAAAAGTGATTCGTCAGTATTGTGGAAACGAAAATTGGTGACTTCGCCTGACTCAACATCCTATTATAGTCCCATATTTAACATCACCGTTGATGGTTTCAACGAAGAAAACGGGTAAAACCTTCCAAAATTTACCACATTATCAATCATAACCAGGCCAAACAGTAGGTGTGCAATAAAACCACCGACGTAAAGTACTTTCCTCTAACCAATAAGCAACTACTCAAACTGTCTGCCTTCTACTCAACAAAATATCCTCTCCCAAGTGTACTTCAAATAAACAATACCTGGGCCATCTGAGTGACCCCGTGTTTATCTGGTGATGAAGACATAGAGTGAATTCATGATACAGGAACCATGATGAGATGAAGTCCTTCTGATTTAAGTTTATCTCCAAATCCGTGAAGAGCTTGTGGCCAGATATTACCATTATTTTGCTACATAATGTTGCTATTAAGCAATGTTGAAAGTTAGATGCACATTTGTCCATTTCCTTACTATTCTTAAGGCCGCAGCCACGGGGAAGTGCCGAATCGCTTGTATGGCAATAGCTCCCACTTGTGTGGGAAAGTGTATCGCAAGCCGTTTTTATAAACCCATTGTTATACCTCCGCTTCTACCTCCCTCTCGCTCGGAATGTGAAATGGTGAATCCCGCAACTGGACTACGTCGTCCGAAAAGATTCTAAAACACGAACTAAAATATTCTCAAAGAATAATCTCACATTCATAAAACTCCTTAAAGTTTGCAAAAACATCGTCTAGAGATAATACCTTAAACAGTCCAGTTTCAATAAACGCGGTCAGTACGCACGTAGCCACCACTGCTACGGACTCTTAGTATTTTCTGCATCTCTCTATATTTTTATTTCGTTGCATCAATGTCTGGTAGATATCCATGGAGTATCCTGAGACTATTTGAGTCCACCTACGGAGAGAAAAAACCAATCGTTTCGACGTTTAGAATAGTCAAGGTGAATGCAGATAGTATCGGATGCCCGGAATGGTCGAATAAGCGTACGGATTTTCTGCGGAACTGGAGGCTGCAAAGCGTCAGCAAGATCCTCTCTGACACCTTTCCTTCAGAGGGATAATCACCTTCGCCGCAAGGTACATAACCTATGCACTCCGTTTATCCATGTACACTATTCTAAGCATTGCAAAACTACTGGGGCGGATCGGTAGAGAGATCTAGGCTCTTGTTCGTTGTAACTACCGGTAAGGCGTTTGATCTTGTGGATTGCAGAAGAGGAAGAAAGGAGCTCAATTAGTAGCCAGTCCTCAACCAAGTCAATGCCGTGATATTAAGGATTATTGATTGTCATACCACTTGGAACACGGGGGAGTTACCTATGGCATCCACATTAGACGTCCCTCTCCTCACATTTCAATTGTTAACGTTTCTGCTTCTGGATGGTCTTTAGTTCACAGAGGTATATAGAGTCGTAGCCGGTCGAGATAGAAGACGGTTTGATGTCTAAGATGCATTCTTTTGAGTTACTATAAATTAGTGTAGTACCATCAAAAGTAGCGGCGATGAACGAAGGACTTATCTTGAGCAGTGCAGATGATTTACAACAACCCGACCCTAGTTAACCCTAAACCCTAGCATATTGAAAATATTCTCCTACTTTCCACTATCTATAACAGCGGCGATAATTTTCTCGTCTCGCTTCCCCATCTTTCATCCGGTCGACCCAAACAAGTTCGGCTTTGCTCTCATTCCCAGAATTTCTCGTCGCTCGTAAGCTCGCACCTCTGTCAGACGGCTGGTTTTCGAGCGCAGTTCGGCTTCTGACGCCCTTCACAAGATACCATTTAATTTCTTTCGGCCAAATGATTAGTCACAAAGTACCACTCCACGGTTAGAGACGCCTTGTGGAAGCCTTACGTCTCGGAAGGCCCGTCTCGTGTGCAACACTAAAGGTAAGATTTTTTGACCAATATTATCTCTGATGTTATAAAACTAATGGTTAGAAGATATGTGTATCTTAAACATAAATTCTCCTGAGATCAGACCTGTGCCGAGGATCTTTCACTACCCTACAGCAGCGTTTTTCCAATTCGTCGTCACGTTGATTACGATGGTTCTAGAAGTTAATATACCCGCGTAGAATGACTACCCGGAAGAATAATTAGAATTAACGAGGGACGTTTAATGTACTCTAGATGCTATGGTCAATTCGTTGTGTCAATCTGCTAGCGGCATCTAATTGCTTTCAAATAGTCTTATGCTGTTACAGTGGTCAACAACTCAGGCGAGGAGTGCAATAAAATCGAGAGGTCGAAATAGAATCCTTGAGATCCGCTGAGTACAGAGAACTTATTCAGAGTCTGAGCGACAGGGTTGATGAGTACTTATTCGATAATCGTGTTCCGATTACATTTGTCAAAGATGAGTACAGAAAGGCGGTCTTTCCCCCGATAACATGTTCACCATTATGTGATCAAAAGACCTTAATTACAGTCAAAACTATGAGCTTCCCTTCGCTGACGCTCCCGGAAACTTTGCAGTTCAGATGTTGCCGCGCGCAGTTTCCGTGAACAGGGGAGGGGGATGGGAAAAGAGGAAAGAGGAAAGAGGAAAGAGGAAAGAGGAAAGAGGTAAAGGGAGAGAGAGAGCGAAAGAGAGGGAAAGCAGGACCCACCGAGACACCGAGAGGCGCAACGGAACGCGATGTTATCGCTGGATCACTCAAACCACGTCGGCAATCTCTATTTCTCACTCGTTACAACCAAATAAAGCCTAGCTCCAGTGCCCTTTCAGCCTAAGTCAAAAGTGAATGATTCCGATTGGCAAACATTTAGCCTATTTGACACCCCTACATCACAGTAATTCTCGCATTGGCACGGCAATGATATCATGTACTAGTACAATACTAATCATCACGGTGGTACTGATGCCAATACTTTACGTATGAAATTCCCATCGGCTCCTGTCAATGACTTGCGTACCAGTTTGGCTGAGAAATATTGGGCAATGTACTAGTGACTCGCTTTTCTCCTTTAACAGACCTCAAACGACAGCCCAATATGTGAGGTCACGGACACAGGTACAAGCGAAGGTTACAAAGATATGTCTGAACAGGCCTCTGCCAGGAAGTCAATCTATGGAGAGCTTTAGCTATTACTTCTACCAGACAAGACGGAAAGATACTAGGCGCTGATGCGGACCTCAGTGCTACAGGGCATTATAGTAAAGACGCCACACCTCGTGGCTCTTGGGCCGAATGACTTATTTTGCGGACGTGATTGATTTATCATGCTATCCTCACCACTTATACTTCCCTACTTTGTTGCCATTCACCAGACCGGCCGTAGGCCGGTACATCTGTTGTACTAAGTAATGCCCATCCGTCATGAGCCTTAGACTTCACGTGATTATCTTGGCGTTCCATCACTTCAGATTGTCCTTCTATCATAATGTCGGTCGCGGATATGCTGAGTCGGGACAAAATTTTATCGTCGCTAGTGAGATTGCGGAGAGGTGTGGGTAATCTTAACTAGATCTGGATGTCTCTACATTTCGGGCTGTGTAGTCACTCTTCATGGTTACGACGATTCGCGGATTCATCTTGTTGGTTTTATTAATTCGTTTAGTTTACATCTTCCAGTGGATATCGAGAATGATAAAATATGAAAACTCCGGAGTGGCACAGCCCCATGGGGCTTGCGACAATGGCTGAGTTTCCTGCATGAGAATTGTGCGCAATAGGTTTGTGCGCAAAATGTTTATATCCAGCTTCACTTTTTGAACCTACCTCAACCAAGAACATTTCTCAATTGTGCCTCCATAGAGGGTTTCTTTGACTCCTCCTTTACAACTCAATTGAGGAGTTGTATTCCCACCGGCTTGACAGCAGAGAGGATAATTTTTGAGATGTTTAGCCATACAATCATACCCGTATAGCTCAGCCTTGACGGTGAGATGTGCATATGCGTGTTTCAGCTTGTCCCCGAAACGATGAAGATATCCACGCATCTGCTCTTATACTGCAGGTTGACATCAGTTCCACAACATGGTGGCGGGGAAGATGATAATAACGCTGCTGCCAGACAATGTAATAAAGGAGGAGTCTCGCCACATCTCAAAACTTTATTTTCCCCACACGCCTGAAACATCAATACCAACAGCCATGTCTTTGAGCACCATTGAAATCGACTACATACACTCGTGGGATCCCGAGGACACTTCGTCGGATTCAGATGACAGTGTGTGGAATAACTATACACCGGTTCGTTTGTTACCAGCGCCGCGAGCGCCGCCTGCAACGCCACCGCTACCACCACCATCGAATCAATATATTAACCCAAGGGAGCGGCCGCCAACCAAGGCCCGACACGCATATTTTGAGGTAGTTGACGATAGCGAGGACGAGAATAGGGGCCTTTCACAGCGCGGCAATAAGCCTTCCGATGCATTTTCATCTTGGATATCGAGCCAACAGAATAGCCCGAGACCAAGAGATGTGAGACTCGAACACTAAATTTCCTGCGAAACCTTATTGACTAAAGAAGAAGAAACATTCACCTGCCAGAGCTCCTCACTCAATACATTTGTTTGAATCGTCGGAGGAGGATGTAACATTATACACCTCAAGCGACATTGAAAGCGATGTCAGTGAGCCCGCACGTCTTATGTGAAATTTTGACTAACAGAAGAAGGCTGACTCGGATGGTATCTTGCAACGTTCTTTCGGGCATGGCTACCCTCGCCATGTGCCACATGTCGACGCTCGTCGCCGGCGGACTCGCCCATATGTTAGATTCGAGGTGCCCGACCATGACAGTATTTCACAGCATGACCAAGAACTTGAAAAGACTTTGGGGCGAGTTCAGGCACTACTTGATCAAGTCGAGATGCAAACCAAACGAGCAACCAAGCAGGCTGAGAGTGCTCAATGGAATGAGAACGCACAACACGATGTGAAGAATATACTGGAAATGTTTTTTGAACGGGCTAAAATAGAAGAGGCGGAGAGGGTGGAGCAAGTCGAAAGGGAAAATAAGAAGGTCGTGGAAGAAGCGCGAAGGATCCAAGAAGTCCAAGCCGCGGAGAAAGCAACTGCGAGAGCAGAAGAAGAGAATTTGAAGGCGAAGATTAAGCAATGTATTGCAGATCTTTTGGGCCCGCGATTCTTGGAGATCTCTCAAAGCAGACGGATTCAAGAAAAGATTGTCTATACGAGACTCCCGAAGGATTTGATTTGTAAGGAAGCGTTGGAGGAAAGCGGCATGGAGTACAACGAACAAGTATGAACCATCAAATTCTATGGCTATTTGCATATGCATACTGACACTAGGCAGAATCAGTACTTTTTAGTGCATCAACAGCTAGATAAGGTTATGCAGCAGCAACTATTCGACCATACAAAACGAATTAGAGGTATTTACTCGGCTGGATCTTCTAGCAAGTAAAACCATAGGACTTGAAGCTGATATGATGAACTGAAGACTTTAACTTGCAAATTGAGGCTGCTGCAGATTATACCACGGCAGTCACGGGCGCCGACGGACTCTTATACAAACATGTCGCTGTGACAGGCTTCCCATATCCTTTCGTAATTCCGGTCTCTGAAGCCCCCCAGGCATGGGATGACCAGCGCTCTACATCTTATTCTACAACATTGAGTGAATTTTCCGCTACGTCTGCAGAGGCATCCTCTGAAACGTCAAATACTTCTGCGGGTATTATTTCGGGTGAACCCGTCGATCAGATTGATCACATTCGGGAGCCTCCAATGGGGTGTAACGACCCAGTATTTAGGGTAAAATCCTTAACAGCTGCTGCCACATTTTCTGACTTTGATTTTACATAGGCTTTGTGGATACAATCTCACTTGTTGTCACCTATTAAAGAGGGAACACAAACAATACCCAAGGGGTTTGGAATGAAGCCAGCACTGACAAAGATGAATCTAGAATACTCAGAAACGGTATGTCAACGAGATTTCAAATTGGTTTGATACTGACGGAATAGAAATACGATTTTATCCTCCATAAGTCGCTCACTACAGAGCAACTAAGCGAGATTGCCGACGATTCGTTTGGGAGTATGATGAGCTGGCAGATTGGCTCATTCCAGTCACTAACTTAAATGTAGAGATTTCTACGGTCGTACCAAAGCTTCTTATATGTGAAGCAGCACTGGACGAGATGCATCTTTCCTATACAGAGCTAGTATATATATACTTCAAGCTACAATTCCGCATAAAACTAACGCTAACTGTTAACAGCCAACTGACTTCCTCGTCCATGAAGAGCTCCAACACAAAACCATAACAGACCTTATGTCCCGCACCAAAGATATCGGTCAGTTGTATCATTCGGAATCCTGCCACTCAGCACAACCTAATCATTTTCCTACATCTAGGTAGCTATATGAAACTCCCTAAAGACAGTTTCGCGAATCCATCATTACAACGATTCCTCGATCAAGAGAGGGTCGAATATACCGAGACAGCAAGTCACAACTTTCTATGAATTTAATACGCCACTAACTCTGAGAGTATTAGGATGACAGCTACATAATTCATCGGTACCTCACGAGTACATTTGCAAGACGACTCTTAAAAGAATCAATGACGAACGCTGGCTGTAGGCTGAGTTTTATCTGCCCTAAAATCGTATGAGAACTAGCTTTCGGTATCAGGCGATTACTAAGCAGCCACAGGCAACTTCATCTGTGATGGGCCACATACGGTTGGCCACCTGCGGGTTTGCGATGGGACCATGCGAGTTTCTAGCGCTGCCTACTTGGCTCGAACCGGCGAAGTTGTTGGGGTCGAAATATTTTGATACTACTTTTGACGCAGCAAGTCATGTACGCATAATTTACTCAGAGTTTTTGTGACAAATTTTCTAACAAATTTTTTTAGCTAGCACGGAGCGTCCAAGTGTTACCGGTAGAGGATGAACACCTTGATCTTACAGATTATATCGACCTCGCAAAGAGAGCAGAGGACGACCATCTGCGATCTATTAAATGTGGTAACGGCAATGCTGACGACATTTCAGCACTTCCTGAGGTTTATGAGGGCCCGCAAGAAACTGAGTTAGCAGTTCCAACCAGCCTTACCAGCAAGGACAAATCCTTACGAGATCAGTGTCACTCAAAATCACTCGTCAAGGCAAATAAAAAGAAAGGGCTTGCTAAACTAAAGAAAGCCGCCCAGAGCGCCCAAACACAAAACCAGCATGTTGGCGATTCTCCTCAGCCACCTCGAGCGCCGTCGCCCCCACCTGAACGAGGGAGGCGTAGGCGTAGACGTAAGGTACGAAAGGAGAAGGGAAAAGAGAGGCATACACCTTCCCGGAGCTTCGAAGGCGAGCAGGCCACTCAAAATGAGGAGGAAGACCCATGGGCATGGCCACCAAGGTCACCAAGCCTTCCACGAACGAATTGTGACAGTCGTGGGCATCCTCGAGAAACCAGGGAGAAGGATGCCAAGGTACCACTTGAACGACTGCCCCGCCCATTAGATGTACAACTACAAGGTCTTATGATTCAGCCTCCGATATTTTCGCCCCTTCCGCCACAGGTAGCGAAAGAGCATACTGCACATATAGTACCAGTGGCGAACCCAGAACTGAATTTGCCTGAGCAAGGGGAATCGAGGAAGTGGTCATCATGGACGCTATATACCCTGGCCAACCCTGTCAGCAGTCTCAGTTCTCCTCACCTGAGCCGCCGGATCCGATACCTGTAATACCTACCTCAAGTACCCCTTCAGCACCAGTGGCCCCGCTCCCGGATTTGGTCGAGTTGCAAAACCGGATTTCAAGTACAAACGTCGTTACGGGCTCCCCAACATTGAAACTATCACTCTTTCCGGGCGTGCAATCTAGTTCTGCAACCTCATCAGCCGAAGGACAATCTGGAGTGGTGCAGCAAGTCTTTAGTGAGATGCAAGGGCGAGGTCTGGGTACCTCGCAAAAATCTTTAATCCCCACAGAAGCCGGAGCATTTGTCGGCGAAGATATCATAGAAAGGAAGCCGCCGACACCTGGTCCCTCATTTTTGGACAATCAAATCAACATTTCAAAAGATTCCAATTCATGTCTTGATGATGCCAAACAAGAACGACCATCCCACAAAGCAGCTTTCTCGCAGCGACAACTGGACCAGCTCAAAGAGCGTCTCATGGAGGCAAAAAAGGTCCAAGATCAAGTAATTCGGCAATTGAAGGAGGAGAAAATGCACATGTTTTCCAAAAAGAAGAGATTACAGGCAAAATTACGGAGAGTAGTCAACCAACGAGATAGAGTGCACTCTAAGGCTGAGAGTCTCCAGATGGAGAATCAACGGATTTTATCATTATATGCTAACCATGCCCGCGAGGACCTACGTCCTGATGCATCAGCACACGAGCGCTCACTCTCTCCACCACGCCGCCAGGTCCCACCCAGATTGCAGGGCTCTGAACCAGCTAGTGCAGTAGACGCTGGCGATGAGGATGACGCTCCTTCACGTGGAACCCCTCTCACTATTAATTCAGCAATCACAACTTCTCGCGCGATTGATCAACCTCCAGGACTGCGCAAACGCGGCACGAATGCCAATTACCACACGACTGTGGTGTCTGAAGCCTCTGAACCATCCACTTACTCAGATGAAGGAACTGACAAGGGAAATGGAGAGCAAACGAGAGGTAACCCCATCCAAATAGATAACACTAGAACCACAACTGAGTGTCTCAGGATCGCGGATGTCCTTGCCATGGTCTTTACCTTTCCGAAAGGGGCGTTTGATAATTAAGGATTCGGCTTCAAATGAGCAGGTTTCGGAGGAGAAATCAGTTGAGGTGACCGGACATGCACATGTCAGCCTAAACTTGCCACTGGACAAAGTACGCGGGAAGACAGTCCACGAGAGGAACCAGGGGAACCAGGGTGATTTGTTGCCGGGACGCCGAAGTAGCAGCCATCAGCTATCTTTGCCATACCCTTTAAACGTGCCATACGACCCTTCTACGACCAGGCACGACAAACCTCATGGATCTGGACTGGATGAAAGAATCGAGTCCACACCTGGCTGGAATTCAGCTGATTGCGATGGTCCGGAGGCCAGGTCCAACCGAAACCGCTGTTTCCCTCGAGAAATTTTTCGTCATTTGATTGAATATGCGCCGGGTCAGCGTGAATCTTCCAAGGCAAATGGTAGACGTCGACGGAGTCGTTCCGGCGGTAGGAGTCACCATGGGCACCAGTATCATGTGGTTAGGCAAGTCTATGGCAGTTCTGAACGACGATCACGGTCCACACACAGTACCCGTAATATCGAGCCTGAACCAATTGCGCATATTCCTGAACTTATCCCTCATGAACGACGACTGGAGGGTGGTCCCTTCTCTCAACTTTTAACCGTAGTACGCTATCAGCCACCAGCCTATAGCTTGACTGCTCAATCCCCAAGCATCATTGATGTCTATCGGCAGTCACCTTTTAAGGATCAACCTCACACCAAAAAAGTGACACCCGACACATTCTTTGTTTCGTTGCTTCTAGCAACAAATCCAACCAAACGGAGCGTTGAGTACCAAATATTCCGAATAGAGCTCGACAGGAGCGAAGTCGATGATAAAATATTATTCCAAAAGTTGAAATCGACATATCGTGGAATACGAGGATGGCGACGCAGGTTTTCGTTCAAAGGCGTTACGGATATCAAATTTGCTCAGGTAGATAGTCTCCCAGAGAACTACACTCAATATCAGCTAACTTTCATTAAGTACTACCAGGACGGGCTCCCCCAATATCATTCCAACCAGTGCCAGACTCCCTTCACCGAGCCGCATTTCCGGCGACTCATTGTCGCTCCGCTGTCTCGTCCAATCGACTATGAAGATTTTGCGGGCTATAGTCACCTTTTCCACTACTTTAACAATCCAAAAAAGGTGCAAGGAAGTAAGAGGTGGGTAGGTGCAGTCAGCCAACTGAAGGGAAGCCAGCCTATGGCGAAGTGGAACCGGAATGGTCAGCTTACGAAGTCTGTTTACGCTCCTCCGCTCGATGAACCGTCGGGTCAAGGCTTGATATTTAGGGAGGGGTGGTTGGTGAATAGAATTATTGCTACGGGAATGTTCATTGTATTGGCTAGTCTTGTTATTGCGATTGTGTGGAGTTTGTTGCGGACTATTGAACAGGGAATTGCTGCAGGGAGTTATGTTTTGGCGGCTTCTTCGGGGTTGGTTGGGATAGTTTCCTTAGTTAGTGCATTGGATGATATTGGGTAGATGTTTGAATCGAGAAGGATGTGCGTTGTAGTGGTGGTTGCTTGTCTGCGAAAACATTCGGGTTCAAAAAAATCTGGCGGATTTTTGTATGTGCGGCTAGGGTCGTACCAACCCTGACCCTACCCTTCTCATAGCAATTATCATGAACTCAAAGTATCGAAAGATTGCTTTCAAAATCTTTTCTTTAATCTTTCAGTAAATTTTGGGTTGATTTGGGATAGGACATAGGTGTAGGTGGACGTTCAGCTCCTGCTTGTGATCTAGATGCAACTCCGAGACTTGTAGCACCTGCAGCTATCCACTACTTATCTCCTAAGCGCCAGGCATCTTTTGATAACTTTTGATATCTATGCCAAAGGTAGATATCTACGGATATCCATACATACCCAGGCTTTTTTAAATATTGACCGGGCCGATCTATGCCAAGGGCGGCTTTCTCAGAGGTAACCGGGCCTGACCGGTCTATGAACCTATAGATGACCGGGCGGCCGGTCTGACCGCTTGGGAACACTGGATATACAATATCAAGAGGATCGATTGGTTGAGTTTGCCATCGGTCCGGTTAGGTTTCTACCTTTCAGACTGTACGTTGCAATACCGCGCTATATTGACAAATATATTGTTGCACGAAAATGGAGGACTTTAATCTCTGCAAACACGCTTTTACTTGTGACGCTACGAATTATGTTGACTGAGGGATTTAGCCCAAAGGCTACCAGAACTAAGGCGGGCACTAACTCAGCGGACTTGGTACGGAGCCTATCTCCCCGCGAGCCTCGGGCTTGGTGCGGTGTCTATCTCCCCGTGAGCCTCGGTCCTGAGTAGTGCCTTTCTCATGATGCTTCGCTCTTAATGCTTGAGATGATCTCTTTCTTTATATATGTCTATCTTCTCTCTCCGTACGATAGACAATTGAGCTTCTTCATTCTTTCTTTTTTGCTCTCATCAAATTATAGAGTAGCCCAACGATAAGCTCCGCATTAATTCTCCCCTAAACCCCGAGGAGAATCACATTATGCGCCAGCATAGCCCTCTTCCTTCACTGATCCCTCCCTAGAGTATAACAGGGAAGCGGCGCGTTGAATGGTTCCAAACGCAACACGGTACTAAATTGGGATTTCTTTGAACTGCTAATTTTCTTGGCTGTCTTGGCTGTCGGTACCTATTCGTCGACATAAAATTATAAGGTACTAGCACCGGTGGCGGCCTTGCCGCCCCCAGGATTCGAAACGTTGAGCATGGTGGACTTGTTACAATATCAGGCAGATCACCTAGACTTCTGCTGTGTGTCCACCATTGTGTATCTTGATTTGGTGCTGCTGTGTATCTGCCGCTGTGTATCTGCCGCTGTGTATCTGCCGCTGTGTGTCTGCCGTTGTGTATCCGCCACTGTGTATCTGCCACTGTGTCTACTGTGTTGTATATCCACTACTGTATCTGCTGCAGTTCATCTACCACTGTGCATCCGCTGCTGTGTATCTGTCGCCGTGTATCCGCCGCTGTTTATATCGTGCTGTGTATCTTGAACTACTTCTGTATATCCGCCACTGTGAATATGTATTCTGACGTGGTACTGTATATCTGGCTGTATATCTGTCACTGTATATATATCCTCCACTGTATATCTGCCACTGTGTCTGCTGTATTGTTGAGAGTGATCTAGTACAAAGAGAGATTGAATTATCTATTGTACAAAAGTGATTGTCTACCGAACTATCTAATGGTAGAATCCATGCGTTTATATGCCTAAGAAATTTGAAGTTCGCTGGAGATGATAGAGTGGCGCCAGCAGTGGCAAATGGCAGGTGGCGAGTGAAAATTTGTGAATGAGTCTACACAAATGACTCAGTGCATTAGCAAGCACTCTCCAATGCTTTCTAGCAGCTTCGATGGCGTTCTGAAAACTTGTAGGTCTTTGGGATAAATCCTGAGTCAACATGTGGGTATCCGCCACTGTACCCGCCACTGTATCTGCCACTGCCACACGTGCCACAGGGTAAGTTCACCGGACCAATGAGAATGCTTCGAGCAGACAAACCAAGTGTATAACTATTAGATGTGCCTTGAGATTTTACGGAGGTATGACGCTGCCTGACCCGTTGGTACGAGAGCAACATTTCCTCTAACCCCCCTCCTTCTCCCAAGACTGAGGCTGAATAACCTCGTACTCCGCATTCGTGCAGGCACAACACATTACACAGGCAATCTAGCTCAAACCCTCCTTCTTTTACTGATTGGATATTAAATAAAGAATAGTAGCACAGGATCGCGATCCAACAACCTTATAGCCACGAGCGGATGTACTCGGAAGGTGCTAAAAGTCGGGCGCGCCCCATAAAATGCGGAAATTCTACACTTCCACCACAACAATAGAGAGAAATTTCGAAAGAGAGGGGAGTGATATTTGGTTATCAGAAATGCTTCTATGAAGTTTTCTCAGAAAAATATTTGTCATGTAGGGAATGATGAGGATCTTGGCATTTCTTGTTGAATGGGGGGCAAAAGTCGGGCGCTCTTTTGCCCTGTGTCACCGCGTCCGAAATACCCTTGTACCCAAGTACAGGTGTGCCTGAAGAAAAAGAAAATTCTAGGGGCAGTGGCAGCTGAGATTCCTGCAGTTATGCTTCATATTGCCATGTATTGTCGTGAAAAAGTCTTGGCGGATGAGTGCTCGTTTAATACGGACCTTTCAGTGTGACAACGTATGTACAAGACTGAGGCACTCAAGGCGCATAACTTCCACCGGGCGAAGCAGGGGGGTTTTGGACTGGTTGGACTGGATCCAGGGTTTACAGAGAACCTACATAAATGGCGGTATCCTTAAGTGAGCGGAAACCTCACTGCTCCTCGCCCGTATAAACACCCCCCCACGATCGTTCCTCTTGAAGTAATCGCAATTTCTTCTGCCTTTCGTTCAACAACGTCCATACATTCACTTGTCAGAGTCAGCATCAGTCCTAGTACATCCCGTTAAAAACTCGTTGGATTGTACAGTTCATTCCACCTATCGTGAACGCAACGCTTCAGCTCTTTTCTCACCATGATGTAAGTTCTTTGGCGGTACGATGAGATGATCTGAACTAATATCTCAATGCGAAGGTTTACTCCAACTTTGAAGCTCGCCGTGGTGGCCAGCATATTGCTGGCCTTATCTAGCCCCGTTTTCTCCGCCCAGTCATGCAGTCGCAATGTCACCTTTGGCGCCGGTGGTGGTAGAAAGATTGCGATCGTTGTTGACAGCTCAGGCTCCAACACCCAAACCGACCCCTCGGATCTGCGTATTGCCGCCGCCCAAGACCTCAACGGTAGACTTACCTCAAAGAGCGAAGCTGGACCGAATAGGGACCCTGACTTGGTGACGGTGGTCGACTTTGACGATAGCGCCAGTGTCATCTACAACCTCGGGGATCCCGCAAGCGCAACATTCGACGGCATTGATTCTGTAGGCGGAACCAATATTGCCGGCGGTATCAAGGCAGCAATCGATGAACTAACTAAAGACACGAGCATTCCAACGAAGGGTCGCACGGGAGTTGTCGTGTTGACTGACGGTCAAGACTCCCGTACTGTGCCCCTAATTGAACAACTAGACAGAGCGCAAAACCTCAGCATTCGTGTTTCATTTGGGTTCTTGAAGCCGGATGGTTCTCTTAACCAAGATGTACTCACAGAAATCCTCAAGACCGGCGGTGTCTACAGCACAATCGACTCTGCCGAGGCACAGCAAAACTTTGTCGACCTGGTCATTGCCCGTGGACCTACCGATCTCGACAGCTCCAGCGGCTCAAACAATACCAGCATCGAATTACTCCCTAGCCTCTCTGTTGCCGGTCTCATCTCAGCTAAAACTGGGCCAAGGACCTTCACGTACGATGCCCGTGCCGGCGAGAAACTGAACTTCACCATCACGTCCCTGGGTGGCCAAACCCTCACCTCAACCCTTCGCGGCGCACCGGGTACCAACAACTCCGCCACTACTGATGACACTGGCGTTGCCTCCATTATCGTGACTGCCGCGAAGAATGGCGAGCTCTCCCTGTCCGTCAAAACCACAAACGAGACTGAGGGACTTTTCACCGTCGGCCTCAACTCGTCGCTGGCCGCTGCAAGCAATTGTTCCGCACCACCGCACAATGGAACCAAGCTGCCACCGACTCCGCCGCAATACACCGGTGCGGCTTCGACGTTGGGCTTTTCGCTTACGGCGGCTGTCATCTCGGCTATGTACCTTGTTTTCGCTAGTTTGTAAGGGAGTAGCCAACCCCGTCGTAGTTGATCACGACCAGGAAAAGGGGGTGGTAGATGCTTGGTAATGTGAAGGAAGGGTGTGAGACCTAGCGGAAGGTTTGGATTTAGCGTGCGGTGTATATGGGACGGCGTATGATTGGTTAATGAAAATCGATGACGGTACGCGGGCTGGTAATTTCCTTTGTGTTGGGTTAAAACTTATAAGTGGTGTCGTTTGCGTGCCGACAGTTATTTCCCCAAGGCTTAACCTTGTGGGTTCAGCTACTGAGTAGCTTCTATTAATACAAATACGATTAGCGAGTGTTCGGAGACCGCGCGCACATGTGTTACTTTGGTTCTATCCATGTTTTCCCGGCATGTCAGCCTTATCTGCATACCATGTTACGGTGTCAGAAAATTCCATAGTATGGAGGCGGACGCGATACTAGGATATCCCCTCGCAGCGCAGAAGATGTCGGGAAATTTGCCCCTCCATGCTAGTCAAAGTCACCATCGGACGAGTAAATTGGATACAAAGCAAGGTATGTAGTTCAGTATAGTAGTTAAAGTTCAGAAAAGACCATCCAACAGGGGCACCTCTGCTAGCCTAAATGCACCACGCAGTTACAGTGCCAGAGTATGTAGTGCGGGATTGCCCCCGGCCAAAAATAAGCGCTCACTGCCGCGCGCGCGTCCGTCCAGAACGCTTCTCTGCAGCTTCATAGAATAAGCTCCCATCATATATCCTCCTAACATCTTCCTTTCTTATAATACCGTCCTCGGGCCACAGGAAAATATACGTTGCCAACCCTAGTCATCATCAGCACCATATCCACCAATCATACAGCGTTACACTTACATTCAAACGCCGCACCACCCCATCCAATCGGGTCCATAATACCCCTTTGTCCCTTAAGCCCCTCCCAAATCTCCTGCGCAGTCAACCCATCCTTCTCCCCGTCCCCGTACTTCGAAAAGAAATCCTCAAATTTCTGCGGAACAAACCTTCCTTCGTTGTCGTACGTGCCCGTGTCGGAGCCGTGCTTGGTTTTGTGGATGTTCGAGAGGTATAGGCGGAAGAACGGATCCGGGATGATACTGGGACATGAGGGGTATGAGAAGTTGGCGTGGATGACGAACATGGAGAGTGCGCTGAGGAAGATGTTGAACCCGATTTCCCGGAAACCCCGGTATGTGTCCAACGGCCAGATTATCCCATCGTCGTCGTAGTCGAAGAAGGCGCAGTGTTGTTGCAGGACTGTTTGTGACGCATGCGTCTTGGCGTAGTCGTTTGTTGTGGTGCCGTCGGGATGGGCTGATGTTGCAGCGAGGTTGACGCGCGCGGTACCTAGATGTAGTGTGTTAGTTTGTTGCTTCTGTGAGCGAGGAGATACGGACCGGGGCTTTTGAAGTGGAGTTCTTCTTCGTCGGTGGGGATGTAGGGCTTTCTTTTGACGGTGACTTCGTATTCGGGGATTGATGTCTGGATCTTTCGTGTCCCGTTCGGTAGATGGTTATCGTCGTCGCTGCTACTACTGGATCCTCTCGAGATCTGCTTTTCGACGGCGGGTATTAGGTGTTCGGACATGGCGTTGTTTCGGTGAGGAATATAGGGTGCAAATGTGTCCTCTCGAGCAGTTAAATAGGCTGGATGTGATGACGTTACAATCCCGATGGTTGAAGTTCACATGTCAGCGACGAATATTTAGGAGATCGGAGTGAAGTTTCGGAATTAAGTGCCGCTGCCCGATGACGTCATGACATACCAACTCATCTGATCATGTGATGTGGGCGGGGTCAATGCCACTAACTTCGGTGCTAATGGGCACATATCATAACGAAAGCAATAGAAAAACTGCAATACCCAAAGCCGCCCACTATAGCTTGGACAGAACTTAACCAGCCGCGCGTACTAGCAGAAGAGGATTACATTTGTGTCAATCGAGATATCAGACAGTCGAGTACAATATGCATGTAGCTGAGACTTATTTGAACCGGTAGCCACTCAGAAGTTTCGGTACTTATACCTTACCTTAAAGTATCTTATCCGCCCAATGATACCCGCACAATGTACAAGGCACAAGGCCACGTCGCATAACCCCACTTTCACAGATAAAGTTAAAGAAAATCTAGTTCCACCCATTTTCATTTTCTATTCAAGCTCCATATTCAGCCCCGACGATGTCCAAGCGACCAGGAGATAAGCATCTTGCACCCCAACGTCCGAACAAACGCCTTAGCCGATCTCCGTCACCGGCTCCCGGATCTGTCGAGCGAAATGACTCAGAAGCGGTGTCCACTTCCGCCCAACATCATATAGTCCCCTTAGTGTCTTCAACCCCCGTGCGGGAAAACGAAAACCCACCAACGGATACCATTTCTACTGCCGACGCCGGGCCAAAGTGTTTTCGAATAGCCAATGTGCCAACGAACTGGGATAAGGATGTCCTGCTTGGTGCTCTACATAATATTGATCCTTCCCTTAAAGATCGCAAATTTCAACTTTCGCTCTTCCCTGGGTGTTACGATTTCACTCAGACGGCATTGCTCAACTTGAGCACCTGCACTGAGTATTTTCAATCTCTCAAATCGAATGAGTCGAATTATAAGCAGGCATCGGACGAGACGCTTCTTGTGATCGACGACCATTTTTATGAAATGACGCCGTTGAACGTTCCTGAAGGCGAAATAGTCGCAGAGTATTACCCTATTTCCAACCCTCCACACCTCCAACTCTCCATATCCTCCTGCTTCCCGCTGCCACCAAACTTGCCAGATGCTGACTTCAAGCGTCCTGTATGTAGTGTGGTCGCGGTGACTGGTCTTGCGGGACACGCATTCGGATCATGGAGAAGCCGCCAGACTCGCGACATGTGGCTAAAAGATTATCTACCCGATGAGATCAAGCATATCAGGATTATGACTTATGGTTATAATAGTAGTTTTGTTGAGGGAAATGATGTGAGATTGTCTGATCACCGAAGAAACTTTATTCAACAGTTAGAAAATTGTCGAATTTCGGCGGAGGTAAGCACTATCTAATCACAGCGCGAGAACTTGTATAATAACTTAGCAACTTTTTCTGAATCAGAGCCGGCCAATCATATTTATGGGGCACAGTCTAGGAGGTATTTTGATATTGCAGGTAAGTCGAATTCGTCAACTACGAACGCCTGTCTCTCGTCTCACTTAGTTCGCAAGCATTAATTGAATCAAACCGCAACCCCCTTCACAAGTCTATTCTGAATTCGACACATGGAATTTTTCTTTTTGGAACACCCCTCTTAGGTCTTCGAACCGATGAGTTAGAAGCAGTGGTGGATGCCGAGCCAGGGGAACAAAGAAATAATCTGATCGTCCAGCTAAAACAGGACTCTGAGTTTTTAGAGAATCAAAGGGAGGAACTCTTGGGCATATGGAAAAGTTTTAAACAGAAAATCTTTAGCTTTTATGAGACTAAGAAAACGCCATCTGTCAGGAAGGTAAATAGTACACCTGCCCGGGTAATAGCTCTGAGATACGAGATGATGAACTATTTGGTTTGTTTAGGTGGGATCGCACGAATTTAGAAGAGACGGGCCCGAGGTTCAAATGGTCCAGAGATTTTCTGCTCAGTTATACCTACCAGACGGATTCCAGATTCCGGTCAACAAAAACCATACAGATATGGTTAAATTTGACTCCCCAGTAGATCCGACGTACAAGACAGTTGTTAAACATCTGAAGGGGTGTCTTGGTACGTCATGGAATGATCTGCGTCCACTCGTGTATAAGGAACAGCACCAAAATAGTGGTCAAGTACGAGTCTTTCACGTGACTCACAGGTTTCCGTGGTGGTTTACGCACTGTAGTGCTGTTCCTTATACGCGATTAGGGGCAGTATCGGTCATATAGAATGCAAATTTAAAGCTGACATCGTTAAAGATCCGTTGCTTATTAAGAACCTCCACTCCGCTATAGAAAATGTAAATCCGGACCGGTTTTTGCAAGGGCTATCAGCAGTTGATCAGGAGAAGCATAAGTCCAAAATACCGTCTCTGGAGCAACCCAAATTTAACTGGATTTTCGAAAATATAGACTTCAAACAATGGAGGTCTGCTGATAGTCACGTGCTTTGGTTGTTCGGGCCACCTACATGCCGAATTTATCAAGCAGTATCACACATTGTGGATCAGGCCAAGGCAGATTCCGCATCGCAGAATGCCCTGCTCTACATTTTCTGCCGGACGGTGACTAACGCAGCACATGTGGGCACTGGTTTTGTCCGCGTTCTCCTTCACCAACTTGTCAGCAATTTACTGGCGCCCAAGAAGAAATCAGTTATCACTGTATTCCTTCATACTCTTCTTGATGCAGTAATTAGAAAAAAGGATACAGATTTGGACCCAAAATTATGGCCTGTCGAAGACATAACAAAACAACTCCTTGATGTGACGCGGAGTAGTGAACATTGGGATGCTCTGATGGCAGCTCTGAAGATTGAAGAACGAGAGCTCGTATTGATTATTGATGGGTTAGACAACTGCGGACATGAGTTAACTAGGAAAATTTGCGCATTTGTCTCACAGCTGCAGGGGAGGGTTAAAGTTTTACTTACAAGCAGGCCGCAAAATGAGATCAAGGCCATGGTGGAGGAGGGGGTGTTATCTATTGAGTACGACAAGGAAAGACAAGGTACAATTATAACCCTCCTTTATTCTGCGCCGATCTAACTAGGCAAAAAAACTCAGAATGTCTTAATACCTTACGCTTTGAAAACACCCGTTACCACAAAATCTCGGGTAGCCATGAGGGCACCCTACATTGGCTTTGGAGCCATGATCAGTATCAAAACTGGTCCGCCTCTGACAGCTCTAGCATATTATGTATACAAGGAAAGCCTGGAAGCGGAAAAAGTACTATTGTGAAATACTTCAAGGACAATCTACCACAAAAGATACCGAATGCAAGCACAGCTGTTAGAGCCTGCTTTTTTTACACTTTCAGATACGGTGAACCCGAAAGGAGTCATTACAATATGCTTCGCTCAATCCTCTACGACATTCTAGACCAAGATGAGTCTTGCTTTTTTCACTTCCAGCCCAAGTATCGGGAGTACTGGAAACTGCGAGAGCAGGGTTATAAATATCTCAGCGACTGGCATTACGAGTCTTTAAAGAAAATTCTGCAGTCAATAGGAGATCAACCTACTATGAAACAACTTTATCTCATCATCGATGCGGTTGATGAATCTAATGAGGCGGACAGACGAGATATTCTCCTACTATTATTCAACCTTTGTTCCAGGAATAAGAACGGCTGCGTTGTGAAGGTCTTTGTTGCAAGTAGACCGGTTGGAGAAGTTCAACGACATGCTGCTAAATATCATGGAGTCATACGAATGCAAGATGTGAACGGACCTGATATATACAACTTTGTTCAGTCTTGCTTTTCAGACGCTGTGTACACTGAGTTCCCTGAGGATATCCTAGCCCGAATTACAGACTACATAGTTAGACATGCTCAAGGTGTGTTTTTATGGGTGAGGTTAGTTTGTGACGAGCTGGAAAATTTCGCAATGGGGGGTGGCACCGAGAAACGGATTTTTGACTTCCTCAAAAGCCTACCGACCGAGCTAGACAAGTTTTATGAACGTATTCTGCACATTATGGGGGGCGGTACAGAACAAGATGTTGTGGATGGGATAAAGATGTTCCGGTTTGTTCTATTCGCTGGCCGGCCTCTTACGGTTTCTGAACTTCAACATGCTCTCGCCATCCCAGATGACTCAGACTCAGATCTTGGATCCATCCTATCTGTCGAGTCGTTCAATAAATATATTATAGTCGGTATGAGGAATCGAATCATTCGATGCGGGTGCAACTTTTTAGAAGCCAAAGGCACTGGTAATGGTAGTTCATACCCTGAGAGAAACATTTCAGAACATCCTCTAACCAGTGTCTGTAGAAAGCAGCGTTCAAGTAATGCATCAAACAGTTCGCGAGTTCTTCTTCCGGCCGAATGGACCTGTAGCAAGCTCTAGGTTTGGGATAGTTGAAGACGATGCACATATTAGGATAATAACGACTTGTATCCGATATCTCACATTTTGCGCTGCACTTACAAACACCGCTCAATTCCCGCATATTAGCAGTTGGGCATCCGGACACTTCGAATCTTATGTTAAATATCTCAACAAAAGGCCATTGATTAACTACATACTTGGTCATCTCGCAGATCATATAGGGAAATGCCCCAGAACTACGCATGCGAATCTCTCGCCACTCGTTTCGCAGCTTCTTACGGAATTGACTCCTGATAACCCAGCATCACAACTTTTAGAAAACTGGGTTAGTAATACTCCTCTTCTGAACCAGGCATTTGCAAGCCAAGGTTCAAGCGACACTGCCGAGCAATTTAGGAATGAAATCTTATGGGCCGCGTCCAGCCTCGGGTTTCACAGAGTTGCGGAAGCATTACTGATAGCCAGCACTCAAATCAATTTACATCGGCAATACCAAGGCCTTTTACCAATTTCTATAGAGAGCGGGCACCAGGACACAGCCCGGCTGCTGCTTGACAGAGGCGCCCAGATCGAGGCCCAGACACGCTTAGGATACACGGCACTGCACCTGGCTGCCGGGAATAGGCATGAAGCTACGGTCAGGCTGCTGCTCGACAGAGGTGCCCAGATCGAGGCCCAGACACGATTAGGATACACGGCACTACACCTGGCTGCCGGGAATAGGCATGAAGCCACGGTCAGGCTGCTGCTCGACAGAGGCGCCCAGACTGAGACCCAGACACGCTCAGGATGCACGGCACTGCACATGGCTGCCTGGAAAGGGCATGAGGTCACGATCCAGCTACTGCTCGACAGAGGCGCCCAAATCGAAACCCAGACAAACTTGGGATACACGGCACTGCATCTGGCTGTCAGGAATAGACATGAGGCCACGGTCCAGCTACTGCTCGACAGAGGCGCCCAGATCGAAGTCCATACATGCTCAACATACACGGCACTGCACCTGGTTGCCGAGAATGGGTATGAGGCCACGGTCAGGCTGCTGCTCGACAGAGGTGCCCGCATCGAGGCCCAAACACCCGCAGGATACACGGCACTGCACCTAGCTGCCGAGAATGGGCATAAGGTCACGGTCAGGCTGCTACTCGACAGAGGCGCCCAGATCGAGGCCCAGACACTCGCAGGATACACGGCACTGCACCTGGCTGCCTGGAAAGGGCATAAAGCCACGGTCCGGCTGCTGCTCGACAGTGTCCGCATCGAGGCCCAGACACGCTTAGGATACACGGCACTGCACCTGGCTGCCGAGAATGGGCATGAGGCCACGGTCAGGCTGCTGCTCAACAGAGGTACCCGCATCGAGGCCCAGACACCCGCAGGATACACAGCACTGAACCTAGCTGCCTGGAAAGGGCATGAGGCCACGGTCAGGCTGCTGCTCGACAGAGGTGCCCGCATCGAGGCCCGGACACGCTCAGGATACACGGTACTGAATCTGGCTGCCAGGAATAGGTATGAGGTCACGATCCAGCTACTGCTCGACAGAGGCGCCCAAATCGAAACCCAGACACGCTCAGGATACACGGCACTGCACCTGGCTGCCGAGAATAGGCATGAAGCTACGGTCAGGCTGCTGCTCGACAGAGGCGCCCGCATCGAGGCCCAGACACTCTTAGGATACACAGTACTGCACCTGGCTGCCTGGAATGGGCATGAGGCCATGGTCAGGCTGCTGCTCGACAGAGGCGCCCAGATCGAGGCCCAGACACGCTTGGGATACATGGCACTGCACCTGGCTGCCTGGAATGGGCATGAGGCCGCGGTCAGGCTGCTACTTGACAGAGGCGCCCAAATCGAGGTCGACGCATTCTCAAAATGCACGGCACTAGACCTGGCTGTCGAGAATGGTTATGAGGTCACAGTCCGACTACTGCGCGAACGGCTATTATAACATTATTCAGATACCGCTGCTATTTCTAGGATCACTATATACGGTGAGATAGTGACTTCTTAAAGTTTCTGATTTTGGTGTTTTGCAATGACTCGGGTCGGCTAAAGTACTACAAATAGTTTCACAGTTCTTTCGAGGCATCGAAATTTTATGGTTATATACGGGTATGCACATAGGAGCTGTGGCGCAGTTGGGCGACTGTGGACCACTTATTTACGGTTATAGCTCTACCCAAGTATCATAGACGATGATATCTTGTCACCTCGAAGTACGAAAAATCGTTGAAGTTGGTGGTATGGATTCTTTGCAAGCAATGATGTGGCGATTGGACGGGTAAAATCCTTCTCTAGTGAATGTAGAGTACGTACTGTAACGATGGCCTAATTAATACTGTTGTCATATAAAGTTGTAAACATGTATCGTGGACTCTGCGCCTGGAGGCCTCGCCCACGGCCAAGGATGGCGCTGATCTCTCCGAGTAATAACATCGAAAGCTGGGCGTACCGATGGATGCACACTGATATTTGCTTGGAAGGCCTAGATGGTAGATGGTTCTATGGCTGAATGTTGCGTATCATAAATACCAGCCATCCCATATATAAATGAATTATTGAATACACAATACGGTGGCGACTTCGCCGCCTTTTGGGGGTATGCTCCCAGGTGTGCATGGCTCCAACCTGCTCCAAAAATCCACAATTGGCATGCTGCTTAGGAATGGCATGGCAATTTCAGGATCTAAAATGTTCATATCCTTTGTACTTCGCTTTCCGTCACTCAGAAGTCCGCTTCGTGTTCATAAGTGCGCTGATCAATTTCGCTACCCGGTCTCCGTTTTACAATCTAATAGTTATACACTTGGTTTGTCTGCTCGAAGCATTCTCATTGGTTGATGGTGGTACGTACCATCTTACTGTGGCAATTTACAGAATGCTCATTGGTTGGCAGATGATCTTTTTCGGTCATGATTAGTGAATTGTGGCACTTTGCTTGAGTGTGGCTTTCACAACTGCTATTGGTCAGCAATCCGAGCTGGCTAGATGCAATCTGGGTGAGTGGGCTTTCAACTTGCTGGAAACAATCTAGATGCGTTGGCTGGATGTGATCTGGATGGGCTGGCTCCCGGCTGGCTAGATATGATCTGGACATGCTGGCCCTCTTGTAGTTGGATGGGATCTGGACAGGCTGGCTCTCGAATATCTGGAACCGATCGAGATTGACTTGCTCTCTACTGGCTGGATATAGTTCGGATGGGCTCAGCTGGCAGGACGTGATCTGGACAGACTGGCTCTGGAATTTCTGGAGACGATCTAGACAGGTGGATATGCTCTGGATAGACTGGCTATCTGCAGAATAGAGACAATTGAGATCGGCTGACTTTTGGCTTGCTGGATACAATTTGGATGGGCTAGCTCTCTGCACGCTGCACATGGTCAAGATAGGCTGGCTCTTGGCCAACATGAGATGATCTGGATGAGCTGACTCTTGGTCAACTGAGTATGATTTGGACAGGCTGACTTTTGGCTGGCTGGAGATGATCTAGACAACCCTGACATACTCACTCTGAGATGGTTCTTGGCTAGCTGGATGTGATCTGCACTGGCTGGCTTTCAGCTGGCTGGACACAATCTGGACAGGCTAGCTCTTGGCTGCCTGTACGGGCTGGCTCTTGGCTGGCTGGATGTAATCTGAACTGGCTAACTCAGCACTGGCTGGATGCAATCTAGATGTGCTGCCTCTTGGCTGGCTGGACGTAATGTGAACCGGCTGAGAGCTGGCTGGATATCATCAGTTTTGGGGTTTAGGATACTTGTGTACAGAAGGGGGTGGTAGTGTTAGCAACGGTTCCGGGTTATCCGGCCATGGTCCGGGTTGGACCCGGAACCGGAGCTCCGGTTTGGGTCTGGAACCGCCAAGGAACCGCACCGCGCAATGACGAGCGGTTCCAAACCCGAACTGCACCTAAAACCGCCGTTATTTTGGCCGGGTTTTCATTCAGCAGAGCCTCACTTTCGTGAACTCAGAACTTTGGCTCTAATTAAGTTTTTGAATTCTGATCGCATCACAAAATGTTCTATATATTACTGATGCAGTTTCAGGTGCTCTTTCGCTTCCCAGTCTCCGATTGGCAATCGGAGCAATATTCGTGGAGTTCCTGTGAACAACGCGCAATTATCGATGTTATTCCACAGCGACTCAACGAATATTGCTCGGATTGCCAATTGGAGACCGGGAGGTGAAAGAGCGTTAACAACTGCATGTTTCACATATAGAACATTTTTTGATCCAATCAGAACTCAAATACTTAATTGGAGAAACAGCTTTGGGAGGTGGAACCGGCCAAAAACCGGGGTTTCAGGTGCGGTTCGGGTTTTTGATGTGGTAAAACCTGTTGCAACGGTTCCGGGTTAGGGTTGGAACCGGAACCGAACTGTTCTAGCGGGTTGGAACCATTGCTAACACTAGTTCCAGCAGCAGCGCCTTATAATAGATCTGAAATATGTCTCCGGTACATATACATCAGTAACAGTTAATTTGAGACTTGTAGTTGAAGCAGGGCATAGGTATACACATTCCATATATAGAACTATATATAATCAGGAATGAAGTTGTGGACTGGTGATGTTGGATTTGAATTCAAGCTCTTGTATGAATATAGACATTCATCAGCAAAATGCAAAGCGGTCTGGAAGCCATATGTGAACATCCCAGGCACTGCAAACAACCCCACTAGTGCTTCCAGGTGCTTTTACATGGTCCCAGGCCTTCCTGAAGTGAAGTGGAGTGCTCTCAGATGCTCCAAATGTACTGTCAGGTGTATCTGAAAGCCCCTGTAGTTGTGGAGGTGCATTCCAGATGAATTGAGATTTAGCTGATAGGATAGCCAAATGTTCATGCTGCTGAGACCTCTGTTGAGGTCTCCCAGAGCTCCTCAAACTTGCTGTTGTACTATTCTGGTGGTTTCTAGAGTCCCATAAATACAAACCATATCATCCATTGGATTTATCTTGTTTAGGTATTTTTGTTTCACTCACAACAAAATTGGCTAGTTGTAATATTGCTTGTATTTTCTATATATGTCTCTCCATCTAATAGTTATACACTTGATTTGTCTGCTTGAAGCATTCTCATTGGTTGACTTGCTGTATATCCCTCTAAGAAGGATTGTTATTGGCTGACAACCCACAGCTTCAAGCTGTTTGATGGCTTGGTATACCTCATCAAATATCCTCAAATATCTAGTCCCAATTAAGTATTTGAGTTCAACTCCAATGATAAGGTAATATGTACAGGAAATGTTCCCAGGTCAATGCTCTTTCGCCTCTGTGGAATGAACTTAACATATCTTCACTATTGATTAACTGGTTGTGGACTAATAATGATGGTATGTATGTTTAGGCAATTTTCGAGTGCTTTTCTAAAGCCACTCTATCAATGTTGAAGATATATTAAATCAGAGATATGGAGGTGAAACAGAGTGGAATTATGCACAATACTTGTGTATAGTGTTAGTAACGGGTCCGGGTAACCCATCAGCGGTCGGGGTTCGGACCAGAAAAATGGGTTGGTTTGGGTTCAGACATGTCCAGAATCCCGACCAGCTACGTCTTGGCTGGCCATACGCGGATCCGTACTGGTCAAACCGCGGGTTTTGCCGGGCTTGGTTCGACCCGTTGGTCCCAATCTCCAGTTCTGCGTTTCGGATTTGTCTATTTTGGTCGCATTCAGGTATCCTACTCATAATCATAAAATATTGACATTGGTACTGCATTATCTCCTTTGAATGTATTGGCTGCCGTTATATCCAAAACAAAGAGAGACATGCTCCCTACCCAATCCTGAAAATGAGCGTCAATGGAGCGTCAAGGATTGTTGGTCTTGCATCCTGTGTAATCTGAGTGCTGATTCGTTGCCGACATTTATAAACGAAATAATTGCCACCTCTATAGGCAAAAGAGCAAGCGACTCGCTCCCTGCCCCATTCTGAAAATGATTGTCAATGGAGCGTCAACGATATTTGGTCTTGTAAGTCGGGTAATTGATATCAGAATTGGTCAATTTGATGCATAATGAAATAATTGGCCGCGTTTATTGGCAAAAATGCTAGTGCAGACATTACTACTATCTCCTAAAAATGAGCGTCAACGGAGCGTCAATGATTTTTGGCCTTGCATCATGGTTAATCAAAGCGCAAGGTGGCAGTAATTGCCTATATACAACGTTTTGACTGCTTTTGTTGGCTAAAATGCTCATGCACACTTAGTTGCAGCTTTGTCAATGAAATCAGTTATTACTGTCCGGGAGGCTGTCGTGGGAATATCTCTATCTTATCTGCCTATAAAGGCTGCCAATACCATGTCTATAGATGTGTATGATCAAGCGCCACATAGATTGCCCAAGATGCAAGACCAAAAATCATTGACTCGCCGTTGACGCACATTTTCAAGATGGGGCAGGGAGCATGCCGCATCCTTTTTTGCCTATAATGATGACCAGTTTTATCATTATGTATAACCACTACCAAATTGCTTCTTGATTACCTGACTTATAAGACCAAAAATCATTGACGCTCCGTTGATGCTCAATTTCAGAATGGGGCATGGAGCGTGTCACTTTCTCTTTTGCCTATAAAGGCAGCCAATATATTCATTATGTATTACTACTCCCAAATCACATCCAAATTACCTGACTTAGAAGACCAGAAATCGCTGACTCTCCATCGATGCTCATTTTTGGGAGATGGTAGCGATGTCATAGCTACTGTTTTTGCAAATAATAGTGGCCAATAATATCATTATGCTGCAGAGTGACAAAGTCTCTAATCAATTACTTGACTTACAAGTCCAAAAATGGTTGACGCTCAGTTGGCGCTCATTTTGCCAAGGGTGTATCTGCAATATGGAATCATTTGAATTGGTATACGATATCATTAATGGTGTTTTGGCAGCGTTTCAATCGTCTTCATGTACCTTCACCTTTATGACAAAATGGTTCCTTAATAAGACATAGTGTTAACAACAGGTCTGGGTCACACGCCAGCGATCCAGGTTTGGACCGGAAAAACAGTTCAGTTCGGTTCCAGAAACATCCACAAACCTGACTCGCTGCTTCTTGGCGGTCCAAACCCGGCCCCATACCCCTCAACCCGCGGGTTTCCCCACATTTGGCTAGACCCGTCGGGTCCAATCTCCGGTTTTGCATTTCAGGTGGTTCTATTTATGGTCGCATTCAGATATGTCATTGTTACTTGTTAAATACTAAGGATGGTACGTCAATCTTCTTTTTGGATGAGCCGGCCGTCTTTGTAATCAAAATATGTAGACGAATGCTCCCTGCCCCATTATGGAAATGAGCGTCAACTGAGTGTCAATGGTTTTAGGTCTTGCATCCTGGGTAATCAGAGCGGGCATTGGTTGCAGCTAGTCATAACTGAGGTATTGGCCTCCTTTATAGGCAAAAGCAGAAGCAACACGCTCCCTGCCCCATCGTGAAAAAGAGCATCAAATGAGCGTCAATGATTTAAAATCTCGCATCTTGGGTAATATAAGTGGTGCATGATTGCAAACCTCTATTAAGGAGGAATTGGCAGCCTCTCTAGGCAGATAAGCAAGCAACATTCCCGCAACAGCCTCCCAGACAGTATGAACTAATTCCATGTACATTGATGCAACGAAGAGTTCATGACCGTTTTGGCCGAGAAAAAGTGTCCGATCATCATATATACACAATGACAAATGCATCGCGCTTTGATTACCAATGATGAAATGCCAAAAATCTTTGATGCTCCATTGACTCCCATTTTCATGAAGCAGCGCAGAGCGTGTTGCTATCTGTTTTCCCTATAAAGGCGGCCAATACGTTGATTATATATAGGAACAACCATATGGCTTTTGACTTACGCAACTTATAAGACCAAAAATCGTTGACGCTCCGTTGATGCTCAATTTCAGAATTGGGCAGGGAGCGTGAGGCTCGCTCTTTTGCCTATGAAGCCAGCCAACACCCCATTTATGAATGGTCTCAGCCGATCGCCACGCAGATTACCAATGATGCTAGACCAAAAATCGTTGACGCTCCGTTGATGCTCATTTAGCCATCATCAGCAAAACATATTTCTGTCCGGGTGGAATGGCTCCGTCAGAGCCGTCAGTGACACCCCGGTGGCG
>Ga0307515_10003179_pt1 | contig 34764 bp, 36 predicted proteins | sample 17_EM_MG_FD_194513 | JGI IMG/M metagenome (GOLD analysis project Ga0307515, IMG submission 194513) | Populus trichocarpa ectomycorrhiza microbial communities from riparian zone in the Pacific Northwest, United States - 17_EM | ecosystem: Host-associated > Plants > Roots > Unclassified | place...
GCCTTTCCCACCGCCTTCCATAGTGCTTTCTGCTGGTCTCTCCACCGGCTGCAGTGGCGGAAGAGGTGTTCCCGCGTCTGGGCCGCCGTCCTGCCTCCGCCGCCGCTCCAGCGTTGTGTTGGTGTATCGCGTAAACACCGTTCCTGCAACAAATTTTCGTGGTTCGCCTCCATCGTGACCCCCGCCTGTTACTACTTCGTAAAAGTAACAAGGGGTTTAATTCATGCTCGGCGCAGCAGCGCCAGCGGTGCTTAAATACGGCATATAGCGGCGCACAACGCCTTAAATATGGTATACCCTAGTGCACAATACCCGGTAATTTTCGTTACAATGCGAGTTTTAGAGTGTGGGAGCGGCGTTAAGTTTCTCGCGCTTTCGAGAACTTGGGCTGAATCCATTGATGCCCTCACGCGGACGCATCATGTAAGGCTTCCTTGTAGCATGTTCTAGCTGCCTCGTCGCGTGAGGGAATGTGCCTTTACTTCACCTTGGTTTTAAGAGCCGGACAATCGATAGTCACTATCGTCTCTGAGCTCCACCGGGTTTCCAGCTCGATCTCGCCAACGGCGAGGGATGAGGTAGCCACTCCCCTACGACCCAAACGTACGAAGGAGTAGGTAAGTCTCGCTAACGTATCAAGAAAAGAAAGAAGCCGGTGAATCTCGTGCCCATCACTAGATCACATGTTGATAACAGGAATCATACACCGGGTGGACGACTGAGACACCAGCAATCGAAATTGCTTTGCAGTTTATAAAAACGCAAGCGGTGAACACTGTAATGTGCTTTCTTGGGTACATTATAGATCGTAGAACACACAAGCATCTGCCGGATGAAGGACTGTTCGAAGTAGAATGCCAAACGGTAAGGAGTATATCAATATTCCCCATTGGCAGCACACTCATTATTCATAGGTAGTCTGTGTTGCATGATGGTAATTGAAAACGAGTGACATGAGTGTCGCGGCAATAAGCGCGCAGATTGGTTCATCTCAGGAGCTCCGATTCCTGCTTTGACGCCCCGGAAAGTGGTTCGGAGGCATTTCTTTCATGAATCCCCAATAAATCGTTTCGACTAGGATTACACACGCTCGATAGAACAAGGTTGTTGTCTGTCCCACTAGAGTCCAGGTGGCGAATACCAAGTCTATTTCCAGCAGCTGGTTAGGAAGAGGTTAGTGTTCCCAAGCGGTCGGATCGACCACCCGGCCATCTATAGATTCGTAGACCGGTCACGCCCGGTCGCCTCTGAGAAAGCCGCCCTTGGCATAGACCGGCCCGGTCAATGCTTGAAAAAGCCTAGGTATCTGTGGATATCCATGATTGCCTACCGGTATCTATGAAGAAAGAGTGGAAATACAGCAGTATATAAGTCCCAAGATTTTCGTGCTGAGTGGCAATGAATCTTCAACAACCTTTCATCAGTGGAGCGGTGGAAGAAGAGGGCGAACAGGAGAAGTGTGGGAGAAGGATACCTTGTGGGTTTTACTTTCTCTCTGTGTTTATGACTTTAGGTGCAATTAAACGAGTTTCTTATTGCATCACGTGTCATCTGTAAATATCTATAGTCCGGTCAGATGATGATTCACAGATCTGTAGACCGGCCAGATCATGGTTTTTAAACTTGTCCTTGGCATAAACCGGCCCAGTCGAAGCCCATATCTGACCAGACTGACCGCTTGGGAATACTAGAAGATATGACGTGGTGAGGTATCGAGAAAGTGCAGAGATGAGGATTCGAACGAGTAGGAGCTCGAGTGGATAAACAGGCAGAAGTCGAGCGGTGGAGAAAGAGAATTGAGGATTTGACTTAGTAGGCACCTGCAAACCTAAAGACTGTCTACAGGTGACGAGTGGTATAATAGTGCATGAGAAGAACAGAGGACGACACGGTTGTAGGTAACATCTATCGTTACTAGGTAAGGGTATTCTCTCTCCGCAGAGTATTACCCCAACGTTTTTCCTTTTAAATCACAAGAAGTTTGAACATAAACTGGACCCTAGTTCGTTTACCTATATTTACTACCACACAAAAAAGATGTTTTGTTAAATGGACGGGTTATCTATCTGTTGAAAAAAACTGGGATGGGTACCCCCGGGCCCTTTTCAATACAATGTACTTAAGTATACATATCAACTTTAGATTGGATAGAAAACGACAACTACCCTGACTAGCATCGGACTTCGCGCGAGGAGCCATTGTAGATAGTATATACTCGGCCCGAGATGCCGTTTCATTATCCATTTGGCTACGGTCTCCTGCTGTCTTCTCTGGATCCATAGAAATGGTATAGAACTATCGAATTTAAATATCCCTCAATAGGTCTACGTATGTTCGTGGGGGGCATCCCACTCTATTTGATAGGAAAACCTACCCAAATAAGCTCACGTGGAGTACTATACAAGTAGAATTCGAAGCATATGCCTGCTAGTATCGATTACTTCCCCGCCCGCCGGATAAAGCTATACACAGTGTAAATATCGTACATACAACCTAACCCTACTAAATTAACCAAAAATTTCCAACCAAACCTGAAAAGAAAAAACGCTCGTATCAAACTCCGACCCAAAGGCTCCAACTCCAACTCCACCAGAACAAAGAAACAGAACAAAGAAACAGAAAGAGCATTAGCCTTAGTCTTATCTATCATCACGCCTCCTATGCTCAACAATATCCTTCAGAGTCAACTCCGGCCAAGATATGGAAGAGCGTGGTCGTTCCCCCTGACCCTCCCCCTCCTGATCAGTCATGTAGTCGCTCTCCCCATTCTCCAGCAACCCGCCAACGTCATACAAAACCGGATCCCCGTCTCCCCGCTTCGGTGAAGGGGGTGGAGTAATAGGTGAATCATGTCGTGGCATCCCCGGGCCCCACACATTTTTCTCCCTTGATATTGTAGCCCTAAACACCACTGGCTGCGGCACCGGGAATTCACCACTTCGTTGATTAAACCCATACCCCTTCTGTACGGGAGCTATTCCAGGAGCTCTACAACCCCCAACTTGCCTGATAAGGTCGTCATCGCTGCCCCAGTACGCGTTCCTCACTATTCCGCCTTCCCCGTCGTCTATTCCTCTATCTCCGGAGGGCTTTCGTCTCTTCGTTCCTTTTCCCCGCGCGAAAGAGTTGATGATGATTGCGTTACTAACAACGGTGGCAGTGAGAATTTCAAAAGCCGCGAGAAGGGAGCGGAATTGCTGAGATCCGTGGTCAGAGATGACGGCGGGGACCCGGTAGCCCGCCATAGCGATACTAAACAAGGGGAGACTGAAAACAGTCAAGAGCAGGCGGGTCTTTTGCATGGGACTGTAGGAGGATCGTAAAATCACTGGGACGGGGCTAAGGACGAGTAATGCATCGAGTATGATGCTGAAGGTCGCGGTTGTGATTAGAGGCGCAAATGCTGATCGGCATTGGGGGCCAGGATCTGGTCGGACTTGCCAAAGCCTAGCAGGACAAATGTTAGGTATGGTAAATCTTAATGGGGAAATGTACTGACTTTTGACCTGGTATGCACTCTCCAAATACTGATACTGCCGCGGCTAACAAGGTGACCAAAAGACTCCATCTGATAGCTTTCAATCCGATCGCATAGCTCCTCTCCCAAAAGCATGCCGTCAACCTCACATAGAATTCTGTGATACAAAATTTCTGAGACCAAATGCTGCTTTAATCAGCCCTGCAAAACCGTCTCCGGGCATAAGACAACTCACTATGCTGCAAATGTCACTCGCGCGCCCAGCACCATCCCACTCCCGATCTGCCGGTTCCATAGCTCTTCTGCTCCCATCTTCTCCGTGCCAGCAACGTTATTCGTACCATAAAGCAGTACCACATGCACAAACCCTTGGTGTATTAACAGTGGTATAACCGTAAGTGCCATAAATTTGTCGTCTCGATACAATGTCGAAACTCGAATATATCGCCCAAGTATACGCATCAAAATAATTGCAATGCAAGAGCCGGTGCACCAATAAGTCACCAATAGTGTAGGTCGGTCCTGATACGCATTTCGTGCTGCCGGCGGAGGGTAATAGGGAGCGAACAGTCCCGATGGGACTGACATCGTTGGTGGGCACCAGTGGAACTGCCCAGTTGGGAGAGGAACATGTGTGATTGAGGGCGGTTGTATTTAGGTTTTGGGGACCGTCGCTCGTTAAAAGGCGGGTCCAAGGGCGCTCGCTCTTTATTACACCAAGTTAGTACTGGAATGCCCCACGATCGCAAACGAGACTTGTGGGAACTAAAGTAGGGCTAAATGAACGGCGAGCATGAATACAGTACTTACGGCGCCGGTAAACAAAGCAGTTGGATTCTTTGTCGCCGCAATAATGGCGCGTTTCGGCGTTCGATATCAGGATTTAATATGGGAGCGTTTGATAAACGCTGGATATCGGCGAGACGGATACCCCAGATGTCGCATGTTAGAAGTAGGAACCGGCGCTATAATGCACATGGGAAATGGCCAAGATATATAGGTACAGCAGATGTCATGCAAGATGAATCGTCTCCAATGGCAATGGGCCAAGCAACGCTGGATCAAGGCGAGAGCAAGCGAGCGGGGCTGTCTGGGTGATCCTCGTCGCTGAGCGACATTCAATCACACCACCAGCTTGCAACAAAAAAGCCTGGGGAGAATTCCGACGAGAACTGCGCTCACAAGCGTTTCGTTTGGCTGCACTTCTGGCGGCTGAGCAGCAGTGGCCCCTGCAGCAGCCATGATAAGGAAAGCCTCGTCGCTGGATTGCATGAATGTAAGTCGGTAGCCTAACGGCAGAGTGCAGAGCTGTTGCTACCTAGTACCCATTCGCTACAATAGCACCAGGTGGGAAGTGTTAGAATGTTCGCTCAATCTCACCGAAGCCAGCATCTCTTATCGGGGTGGGGGTTGGTATCGGGGGGTTATCGGCAGCGCCCGCAAAGAATCCCGTCGAGACAAACAAATTCAGCGACGTCAAACCGAAATAAGGCTTGATATCCATCGCAACGGTGCTAAAAGTAGAAGCCCGGTTGTGGGGCGGCCAGAAATCACTCCACGTAGATCGAGCCGAGTGGTAGCCTATCTAGATACTCGCCAGATTTGGCCTGAAGAATGTGAGCCCGAACCGAACAATACTGTGGTTCGTGAGATGTACTGCACATATCTCATGCAAGATATCAGGTGCACAGCGCATACCTACTTTATGCCTGGTCGACTCTTGTGGCACGATGATCGCAAAGGACGACGCGGCAGTACGCGTAGGACAAATTTGCAATGCTGGCCTGGGGCGCATCCCTAGCTTTACAGTGCATCTTGTCGTAGGTATCATCTCTCCATTGAAACGAGATGCGCAAGCCGCAAGCCATGCCGAAGAAAAAAGCAACTATGAAAGCCTCCACCTCTCAACCCTAAATGCGAGCCCTATTGATGCCCGAAAACTGATGCCTCGAACCCGAGGTTATACAATTTCGGATCACGGATCAGGATTGGTGACAATATTGTTAATTCTGCCTTGCAGCCCGATTTTCCAACCTTCGCGCTTCCATCGCTTCCCTTATATCCACCCATGGGGTCCCAGAATAGTGGCAATATATCTATTGACAGTTCGAATTAATGCCCAGTGAGGAGAGCCACAGCAATATAAAGTTCAGAAACGATTGCAAATAGAATGAAATACCCTATCCGAACCGTGCTTTGGTCTGTCTGGATCCGAAAATTAAGGACCCGATATGAGCATTTCGAATTTCGTACCATTTCACAGGCTCTAAGTCCTACGTAGTACATAAAAAAGTAGGCTGTTTTGATTAGTCGCCAATCCGTTTAGGAAGCGTTCGGAATGCTGTAATACGCCTTATAAAACGCCCCATATTTTCATGTAGTAGCCGCACTTGGTACCAAAATCGGAACAAGATTCCCACAAAATTTGTATGAGAACAGGGAATTAGGCGTTCCGATTTTCGTAATATGTTCGAGTCCCTATGCCCATGATAAAAGCACCCGGCCACAAAGCGGAGACAACCATTGTGCTATATCTCATATTATAAGCGCCTATTGGGCGCGATTTCCCTTCAAAAATGCATACCTAAAACAAATTCACATTAGGAGTTTCAGATTTCAGTTATTGGGTCCAATTTTGATACTACCGGCGCACATCACAACCTCTCACTCGGACTTCCTGAGCCGAAATCTGAAGCGTTTCATGTCCTTATATGTACAGCACTTCAATCGCTGTTTTTAATAGGGTTTTGGAGCAAGCCCAAGCTTTTCACAAAGACAAATAACAGGCTAGACGTAGCAGCTCTTTGTCTGGTTCAAAGCACTGTTTCACTTGACTCCTCATTCTGCGACTATCTCTTCCACTGACTGAGGCCGAACAAAACACTCCTAAAACTTTACACCTCTAAAGCAAGGGACATATGCCCCGAGGATGAGCTTTTTACTTCATCAGAAAGGAATGACGTGTCTGTGCGCCTCCAGACGCGCCTGTTGCGTCTGGAACGTACGAGGGCAGATATCGCATTCGGAAGCACTGCTGGAGCAGCATTTTCATCTCCGAACATAGTTAGCACGTCTTTTGCGCCATAATTTGTAGTATTCAGTACCGTTTCAATTGCAGTTTCCGGTACTATGTTAATTACAACTCCCAGCACCTCGTCAAGTGCAGCCCCTCGCACCAACGGGGCTGAATTATGAAGGTGTAGCTGTTATCGGCCTCCGTACACAGCTGTCAAGTGTGAAAGGGTACAACAACCATCGAAAGATGGAAGTCGTGCAAAGTCAAACCAAACCCAACTAGACCGGTAAAGTCCTGGACGGATACACTAAGATAGCGGAATATTATCAACCGTAGCATAATCGAACGTAGGATGCAGATGTTCCAACTGAATTGAGAAGTAATCTGCTTGCGAATAGGTTGACTGCTTCGCGAATAAGTCAACTTTTCGTATCAGTCGGCTGAGTATAGTTAACACCAATCAACATCCCATTTCAGCCAGTTGAGCAATGAACTGAAGTCAACTGTGAGCCGAAGGCTTGAGTTTTGCCATTTGGTCAGCTGAGCGGAAAAGTTGGCAGGCTGAACTAGTATGAAAATGTTGCTTAGACTCCCACCAGCATCCTTCGCTGGCCCACCCACCACCTTATTACTTCTCTAGCACTCTATTACTTCATTAGTGCACTGTTTACACAAGCACAATTGCTGCCCTGATTTAGATGCTAATTTGTTGATAATAGGTTGGGGACGGGGGAACGGAGATTGGAAAGGTGAGTTTCAATGGCGTATGGATTGTTCAAAAATTTAATATCTTTGGAAGCTGTCCAAGTTTACGATCACGCAGCTACTTGGGAGATCGATTCCAGTCCAAGTGCCTTATCCCGGAAGTAAATTATACAATACTAATTTCCCAGCAGTTGCTGGGTGGTAAAGTTTGCCATTTCATAATTCAGCCAGCTAATAATTGTAGCTTCGAGCGACAGCTGGCTGCTTCACAAAGTCGATTTTATTCGCAAAGAGGCCAGCTTATTTGTGAAGCAGTCGACTTACTCGGAAGCCGATTTCTTTGCAGTTTAGTTGGAACAGAGATAAAGCCTAGAGAGTGTATCTTATCAATCCTCTATCTTGGTGTACATGTATCCACCATCTCACCCCCCAGGCATTAATCACATTTATGAGCACTTGCCTATTGAATCCATGGTATGTCTTGCAGTTAGCCAATGCAGCGGGGTGGTGCACATGGCTTGTGTGTTAACATTACTAGTGCCAACAGTCATAAGATGCGTTACTCTAATAGCCAAAAGGGTTAGTCCGTCAGCAGTCAGAGTGTTCGGATTTGTAAATATTATCTTCGGTCAGTGTTAGTAGGACTGTATCGGCTAATAAATATGTCGGCGAGGCTGCGTACTTGGGTTAAAATGTGTTAGTGAACTGTGGAAAGTTTGGAAGTGTAATTACTGAGTGGAGTATTTAGCAGGCTATAGCGAAAAACAAGGTCTTTGGAAGATAATTGACATGCAGGACTGCGCCACGGATATTTCCTGTTTTAGGAGCATGTAGTACTAGCTACGCAGCCACTGCTTTGCAACAGTTTTGCAAAAGATGTTAGTTGAGTGTTGTACTACTCGTTAGTTATCAGGAACTCATCGGATTAATAAAATTAGGTGTCAAGTATTTGTGGACTATCCCTTTTGCCCGGTACAGTACTTTCGAATTTCGGACTGTCTTGTTTATGTGAGAATTCGTAAACCACCCCTTCCAAAGAGCGCAGCGAGCGTCAAAGTCTAGGCATGATATCATTGTTATGTGGAATATGGCCAAAAACGAGCCCATAAATTCTGATGACATTTAGTATTATCATTAGGTTAGGATCTGTTGTTACATAAAGCATAAATAAAGTAGATATATATCCAAAAGAAACAAATTCAGACACCTTGTCTATAAAACCGATCTTAGGAACCACATTTACAACCCCGAATCAATCCTATATCTTGTCAGTTGCCTCATTCTCCTATGTCAAGAAAAGGTGTGATCTTACTGCTCAACAACAGTGGTATTGGTAAACGCCGCCCAGTCTCTGCAGGTCTGGTGCATGGTTTGTGGGATGTTCAGACCTCTAATTTGATCAGGATGTTCCATCAAATTGACGTAAAGGCCTCCAGAAACGTGCCAGGCGATGTGGCAGTGGAATGGCCAAATACCAGGGTTGTCTGCTATGTATTGCTATTTCGATGGTCAGCAGAGGAAAATGACACAAGGGCAAGACATTTACCAAGACCAAGAAGCCATTCCGCTTAATGACGTGTGTATCTCTTCGCGCAGGGTTACTGGGGTTGATGATGGTCGACCCGTCCCATGTGCCGTCACCGGATGCGAGTTCGAAAAAGTTATGTCCTATAGACTCATGTCAGCACACTCCGAAAATGATTGAAAGAGGGAACAAACCGTGAAAGTGCATAGGGTGTCTGGCGCCAGAGGTATTCTGTAAGATAACACGAACGCTCTTCGCCGATGATGAGTTATAGACATTCCAGTTCTGGGGAAAACTAGTATTCCCCTTGTTTGCCAGCAAGAGCACAGGGTTGTTGAAGTTTGCACGGAACGAGACATCGTTCATATACCATAAGAAGTTCCCACTTGCGTTAGCTCCAAAGGTAATCTCAATATTGTGAACCTTGTCAGGAGTTGGGTCAGGCGTGATCTTAAAGACAGGCTCAGTGAGTGCCAATGGGTACGAAGAGTTATGACAATCCGGGAGTGTATCAGGTTGCGGGGTAGAGTTAGGAAGCGCCGTCTGGTTGGCACCTTCGTAATAAATTGCCGCCAAACCGTTTGGCCCCGTAGAGGGAGTGCAAACCGTCTCAATGGTGGACCGCATATAGTAAGAGCTGTTACGCTTTTGGTTGGCTTCAACTATGACGTCGACGCGCTGTCCAATACCGAGTGACAACATGTTGACCGTATAAGGCTTGATCGGAACGAAATCATGGGCGATAACAGTCAAGTTGTGTTGGTCGATACTGAACTTCTGTTGGCCCTCAGATCCGGCGTTAATGATACGCAGTCGGTGTCTCTTGCCGGGTTTGAAACGGAACTCGCTGATACCGGCATTTGAAGTGCAAGCCTGGGTTGTCAGAGAGCAATCGAAGTTGTTCTTTCCATTGATGAGATTGTTCACAGAAGAGCCTGCAGCAAGGATTGTCGCAATATTGGTGCTCATCACATCTTCTACCTTGGAGCTTGTTAGCTAGAAATATTGCGAAGCAAGGCCATCTTACAATGTCATAGTAAGTTCTGTGATACCCTTTGAATTTGTTAGTCAAAAGTAGCAAGATCCGCCAAGAAAGAGCCTACAGTCTGTGAGGAACACGGGTCCCAGATCAATATCATAGTCCAACTTCCCACTGAGATGGTTTGGGCCGTGTATAATCATTGGGCCGAGCAAACCACTGGAATATTGTCCACTATAATGAGAGTGCCACCACTATTGATAGAAACTTCGTTAGATGGGTCACTATCCTCACAATTCATCACTCGGACTTACCGAAGTACCATAAATATCGGCACGGAAGCGGTAGGTAAGCGTTTTATTAGGTGCAATCGGGCATTGCTAGATGAAATCAATACACATTATGAATATATGGTCGGAATCGTCGTACCTGAACAGAGGGGACGCCACTAATGCTCATGTTAGCCAAACTTATCAAACCCTATGCCTGGGGAAATCGTACTCAAACCAAGGGGTAGCCTTTTGCAAAAGACCGTGCCAATGCAAGGCTGTGCCCTCTTCTGGAAGATTATTCTTCACAACAACCTATTCAGGTTAGTACAAACCAAACCCTGTAGCTCCGGAAGCCTTACCTCAATCCAGTCTCCCCAGTTTGCCTCGATAGTAGGACCCGGGAACTGGCCGTTGGCTACAATCATATCCCTCGAGACACCATCAGGCGCAAGCGTCATTTGCGAAATTTCGAAATTGTATCTCCTGGTAACGCCGGTAGAAGGCGCCTCCGTATAAGGATTGGAACCAGACGCTGTCCGTGGGCCCCATGGATAGCCGTTCGGCATCGGATTATTGGTGAGAAACTTGGGAAAGTTAGGGGCGTCAAAGGTTCCCCATTTCGATGCACCGTTCGTTCTAGACTGAGGAAGAGAAGCGGTAACGCCAGAAAGCGTAGCCAGATAGCCAATGAGGAGTGTGGAGATGGAGGGAGCCATCCTGACGTGATTGTAGTTTTCGAAGCCTTGATGCTCGTTGCGTGTGGTCCAGGAGAAAGTCTTCTGGAGGAAGTGGATGACGGTCTTTATAGGAATCCGCCTGGTCTCTTAATGACTGTGAGACCCACAATGGTCGGCATGAGACACGTGCCCCGGGTAAAACTGATGTTCGTACCATGGATTCGTTGTCTTCTGAACCCTCGTACCTGCATTTGTGCATCGCGGATGGCGGTACTACGGTTGGGAACCGTATGCCAGAAGGGAGATGACCGAGCTAGCAGGGTGTCACCGAGCCTCCTTCGGTCCCGTGTTTTTTTTTCAGGTACATCATTGGCAATGATGATGCAGAATTGATTTGCTGCTTGTAGTTTGATCGGTCGGTATGTCTCATATCTTCAGCTGCACCGGTGGTGGGGTATGTAAGACACGGAAGCGGCGAAACATACTGCAGGGCTTCGGAACACCCTGTTGTAGCATAGCTCCTAAAAATGGGAGCCTACCGTACCATATGAGCGGAGCTTGAGCCAGAAATATCTTGCGAGAACTCTCGCAATTAGCATCTGCGTGGTCAGTTCCTAGAGAGAAAGGCAAGAACAAGCAGGCAAATTACGCTACGGCATGTAACTGCAATTCCTAGCACACAATTGCGGGATTTACGGAAGGGCGAACGTACGGATGCGCAGTTTTGAAATTTCGCCCGATCACCCACCACACAAGTGGTAAAAAATAGAGCGGACATTAATTTTATAAACTTTACCAACCAAAATTGGTAAGATACCTGGAAGTTCAATTAATAAACTTTAAGGCTCAAGATTTGTTGCTCAGTGACAACATATTATAAAAAATTCGGTGCAAATTGAGAGGAATATTCGTGTGATCCATGTGTTTTTTTGTCCTTGAATGTTTTGTGTTGCGTGGTTTGAGCATCGAGAAACGCGCTGAGAAACATGCCTTGCTTAGCAATGTTATCATCGTGACAACACATCTAAAAATTACAAAAAGACATGCTAAATTACATGCAGATTTCCTTATTTCTACCTTGTATTTGTCTCTATGAATGATGGTTATGGTGTGTGATGATTCATTTAAAAACATGATTTATTTAAAGTAAATAAAATAGAGTTTTGAGCCTCCCTAATAGTAACCAAATTTGGATGTGTTATTTTCCAGGTGCAAAGATTCTCGTGCACTGACTTCTTTGTGGTGAAATTTCAAAACTGCGCAACCGTATAACCACCCTTCCGTAGGGATTGGTTGGCAGTAGAATATAAGTATTTAGAGGATTTCAGTGCAAGGGAACCACACCGGACAACTACCTCCGGTAGCCTGATGCAGGAACAATATTGATGAACTCACTAGCATTGATCTAGCATTGATCTAGCATTGCATTAGCGAACCAAACATTGTTTTACATTGCAGAAACCTGGTCTAGGGTTTTCAAATCGATAATGCCATATATAGTATATGATTGCTTGATGATCTTCCTTGTAGCGGAATCTTCAAACCTAATATTGGTTTTTAGTTCAAATTATGAACCTCAGTGGCTGCAACTGCTATAGGCGGGCCATAGCCTACGAATGGTTAATCTCGTGCCTACAGAGCGAGGAGACTTCAACAACCATAAGGGAGATCTAACCTCATGTTCTGTCGTTCTTCCGTAACACGACTGTAAATAAAGAGTACAGTAAGCTCGGGGTGATATTGCCTTTCATCCTTACGCCAACGTAAACGCAAAACGGACCAGGGAATGGAATGCCGATCAATATACATGTTGCTACTATCCTGGACGGTTTCCATATTCTTCCCGCTATACCAACCCTCCTTAGCTAGTACCGTAATAAGGTATACTTCCCTCGGCCCAGCGTGATATGCTCTACATTGAAATTCTTTGTGTTGGTGTGCATTACATATTGATGCGGTGCAGCGCACCTAAAAGGGACCACTTCCGAGACCGCCAGTGCGAACCGTATGCACTCACCAACCATCACCACAAGAAGGACTCAGATGGTGACTATCAAACGCTTGGCGAATACCCCTTATGCTTTCCGGTTTGAAAAATATTGGGATGTTGAGTTATCAAAATTCAGCTTTTCCATAATTGGTGGTACGAAAAACACGCTAGAAGCTAATAATTACCCCATTCGGAGGGAGCGGCGCCTGAAGAGACCTCAAGCCGCAAGGTAAATATGCGAAAGGACGTGGTCGCAAAACGAGCCAGCAGAAGCTACGTATACGCTGTACCACAAACAATGCCTATAGAGTGCATGCCTTGCGCTAGCCTTGCTCTAGATGAACCGTAAGGCACAGTTAAAAGGGAGATCCCAAACCGTGGTATCCCTGCTTTTTGGTTCAACTGTGTAGCTATTACGGCCCCACGTCATATCAAAATAGTCCGAGGTGATTCTAGGTATCATCAATATCTCCCTGCTTTGTTCACGTGCACATCTATTGTACTGCCACGGAGAAAAAGTGATGAGACACGCGAAAATCACTACCGCCACAATATCTACATACCCAACAGAATCACCCCGGTTGTACATAGTGGATTTAAAGATCCATGGTCAACATGCCCTGCGATTTCCAAGTTGCAGCATTTCAAGAGTGTAGCTAGTTTAATGGGGGTTGTTTGTTGAATCATGCGTCTCATCACTTTTTTCCGCAAATGTATAAGCTGCACCTGTAGATCATAGAGTAAGCATGGGCAGAAAAGGTCGTCTATTGCTGTTTATAGCTTCAGGTACCCGTATTGTGGGCACAGATATCGTGCAACTATCGCCAACGGGAGGATTCGATTCGGTTGAAAGTGATATATTAGTATGCTGGACCTCGAGCTCGTATGTCAAAACAGATCACCCCGTGCCGAGAAATGCTAGCCACGGATCCTCATTGTTGTATTGGTTAGCTCGAAATTTAGAACAGTGACCTCTGTAAATTCGAAGCGCTTTAGCCCCTACTATTACAAAACTTTGTATAGATCGACGCTAAAAACTTTACCAAGTACCCTATTTATATAAGTAAACATAAATACCAGTAGCAACGATTTTAGTGCCTACAATTAGGCTACCTAAGCTGATAGAGTACTTTACAGTACTAGAAAATGCAAGTGATGGGACTTACCTGGAATGGTATGTAAAGAAAAGTAGATACGCGTGGAAGTTTTGAACTCCGATTGGCTGACCGATAAAATATTTCCCAGGCTCGTATGAATCCCTTGGCATGTGCTCACAAACCAGTCGTCTGCCTCCTCTCATCCTACATCCCCTGCCTACATTTATCGATATCTATCTATGGCTGGCCACAAAAGATCGACCGGTGATTGTCTGAATGAATCCCTGGAACGAGTTGGACCGAAATTTAGGGTTATATTGCAATTGCTCAAGGGATCTTTCGAAGGTTGCAGGTTCCACCTTAACTAGCGGTGTGATGGTACTTGCATGGATCCTTCGCGGTACCTTATCTGACTCGCATATCAAACTTTAACGACCCGCAGTTTGAGCGTATGTAGCCAAGACTGAGAAGGCTGACAACGCCATTCCTGAATACTCATAACCTCTCTTTGAGTTCTGAACCACAAGTTGGGATAATTGCTGGAGGAAATTCAGGGTGGAGTTTTAACCATGCTAGATAGAATGACTTATCAACTGCAGGCTTCATAACTTACCTGGGTGCGGGGTCCATTAAGCCAAAAGCCTAAGGGTATGCTACTCTATATATTCAGCCACGTCTTATGAATTGCAATCCCCACCGTCTAAAAATGGAGAAACGTGACCGCACAGACTATCGCCACCCCAGAGGAACTCAATTCCATAACAAAAAGACCCAACTAACCATTACTATAGCTCTGATTAGCGTTCCCCAACGCAGATGGGGGTCACCTTCCATCAAGAAAGAATATCAAGGGTGAAGCGGTAAAATCCGTGGGTATATATGTACTGCTTGAGTGCATTGACCATATTTGCTGGTTGGAACCGCACGAGTTTTTATCACAAGACCGCAGATGGTTCAAGGCGGGTGCACTCGGCGGATGTCTCAGTCGGAACTAATACGTTAGACATCCCAACAAATAACGGACGACGTACGGTCACGAAATTTTACCCAGCCGCGGGTAGAAGTTCCAAGAGGTACCAACACCCGAAGGAGCCGAGAGTGAGTTCGGGTCTATCCTGAGCTTTAGCCGGCTTTGTGTTAAATTGTATTAGAGTATGTATTTGTTTGGACTTTTGTTTTTGCTGTGCCGTTGCAGGTGCAACAGGTGTTTTCTTGTGTTAGTGAGCTGCACAATTGCTCCACTCGAACACTCTCGGAAGCAAACACATCCCAACGATGAACTAGTGAAAGGTAATAATAATCCCTGGAGTCCCCATATCCTACCCGACCACATTCACTTCATGGATCTACCCTCCTCCATAAATTGTCGAATACTGCACGCGTCGACCGTGACAGCACATGCACAGCTGGAGAACAAGGAGTTCTGTCATGGTGGCAATAGCCCTGTTGTCGTTAAAATCCCCTATTTCCGGCAAACCCGTACCGAAAGGCGATTCAACTAACAACCGATGGTATCAGACGCAAGCAGATATCGTGACTTCCTCATCCCTGATAGTGTACTCGTGCAAGCCCTTTTCCAGGGTTTACCATTAGTTGCATAACAAAATTCACATATCGTGTTATTGATAATTATGCCGACCAAGCAGGCCAGCGCACCAGCATACCTACTATTAGAGCGGGAAGGTAGTATTGGACATCCCCACCTTACGAGGGATGATCCTAGTTTGTGGCTTATGTCTTTTAAACGTGGTCCGCCGTGTCGCCATCTTCGTCATTATCCTCCATGGCGATGCCGCTGGAGGAGTTCTCGTAGTGGGCTAAGTTAATCATCTCGCTTTGTGGTGGCGTACAGAAGGATTCCATTAAGGATACGTAAGTATGGGATTGCGGGCGGTTAAAAGTAACTAGGTATCCCTTCTTGATGTTAACAGTATAACATGGACAAAAACGACTTTGGGCATAGCCAGGAGCGTCTAAAGTTCGGGCGGGTGGCGTCAGCGTTGACAGATAGCGGGTCTTATGGCCCCCTTCCGGGTATGCTGGAAGTGAAAATTGGGCTGAATGCGAATTACATCGTGGAACACAGTCTGTGTTCTGATGCGGCTGGTACAGACGTCGGTCTACCGATTTGCAGACCGGCCGGACGAAGCCTTGGCATGGGCTAGCTCCGGTCGATTTAGGAGACGCCGAACTACAGATATCTAGCCGACCCACAAATATTTGCTGTACTCTGGTCAGGCTGTAGAAGATCGGACACTCCTTTTCCAGTGGCCTCGAATCAGGCTCTCAATTGCACTAAGATGAAAATGGAAGTGACAAAAAGGGAATAGTGTGGTGAGGGAAGAAAGTTGTGAGAGAGCCTGGAGACCTCGCTCCACACAGGTCAACCCGGTTAACATTTCAACACAGCTGGATTTGTACGGAAAGAAGAGTTCAAGGGAACAGAAATAAACTTTATATGGGGCACTAAGCAAGTCAGGCAAAATTTTTGGTGTAAAGTGAACAAGAGTGACCGGATCAAGCTGGCAACATCCTGGATCAAGCTGGATCAGCTTCGGATTAAGGCTGCAGTAAGTGCAAATGTGGTGGAATTTTTTTAAAAAAACTCGGCATTGACTCAGGTAGATGTAAACTAATACCCCCCAAAAGCTCAGCTCTCTGGAGGTAATTTGAATTTTTGGTGGGGTGATGTCTCCAGGCCCTTTCACCTCACTTTTCTTCATGATCTCAATTTGGATCAGACTCACCATTTTGGTTAGTATGAAATCACGTGAGATCAAGGGCCGAGGTACGAGGCCACTTTTCCAGCAGGCTACGACAACAAACTGACTAGATATGGTATAGCAATGGGTATAACACGATCGGAATATTAACAGAAAGGGCAAAGTCAGTGTGCTTTGACTTTGTTCTTAGCTTCACCCCCTGGTCAACAGTGACACAACACCCTGCTCCCACAGCAAAATCCATTGCCAGAAATGGGGCGTCCGATCTTCTACAGCCTAACCCGAGTACAGGCGGCCTGGCTTGGCTTCTGCTAAACAAAAGCATCTTTCCGCATCCCCTGATTAGGATGCTTCACAGCAACATGTTGGGTCAGCATCTAATCGAGGCTAAGCACGACTCTCTGGGAATTGTATCCTGGACTACACACGCAAAACGACTTTACCATATCTTTGAGTTCAGTGTGCACAGGGACATCACCTGCGGGAATTGTGCCTTGACTTGAAGGCTTCCCAATTGACTAACTACTTGAGAATCCAAAATCTTCACTCTCATAGTCCCTCCTAATCAGAGATAGATGTTTATGCCTCTGTCTCTCTTAATAACACTTCTACACCTGTATCCCGACATCCCCTAACCATGGTCCCGCGTACTCGGCGCCCGACTGCAGTGTGCATGCTAGAGTACCGATGTGAACAAGGCATGATGGCGCGGGCGCTCCTAGAATACCTATGCCGACGTTAGCATCCCAAGGAGGTACAGCCTATGGAGAGTTTTTTCGCTAGACCTTTATTGCTGACGTGACCGGGCCCGAGGCCACATCGAATGAAGACTAAACGGTGAAACGAAAGAAAAGGCTTAATGGGGCGATGTGGGGATGTCTTAGAGTGTACTCCACGCCTGATTCACGAGGCTGAACGAGGCAAAATAGTTAAAGGTGCTCCATGGATGGATACTGCCTACATCAACATACAACCGAACCATGGATTTCACCAATACAAGCCAGTATCTATATCCCCGGCTGCTGTGACCAGAGTTATGCACAGCCTGAGCATACGCTATGGGAAGGAGGAAAGTCTTTTACTGTACCCCTGGGAAAAGATTTACAGCTTGTTTTGTTTCAAGAACACAGCTTGCCAATAACACTACAGTATATTGAAACGAAAGGTAACAAAAGTTCCAATTGCTATTTTGAGATCATACGCCTTGGTGCCGTGCAACCGTTAATCATTAATCGGAATTAGGGAGATCCATGAACGAACCTCCTGAAAGCCCGGGATTCTTGCTGCAGATGAGTTCCAGGTCCATTTTCCCGAGGTTCTTGTATGTTGTTCAAGTTATAGACCTTTTAATTGACCCTCCCTTGTGTCCCCCTGCTCTTCTCGACTGCTATTTGCATGCTTCCTCTTCAGAGGATTCACAGCCTCTGTTCTGGCGCTGACATGTTGCAGTGGTACTAATGATCGCTGCTCTTCGGGTTGGCCGACTGCTCCAGCCGTTCTTGGTAGCCGCTCGGCGCCCGATGCTCTGTGGGTATTAGGCCATGGCCTTGCATTCTGTGCCGTATTCCTTGGTATACAGGATGTAGTATCACTCCTCCCACATTGACAGTCTTCAGACTGGTAACAAGACATCCTCGGCAGTGCCGTATACTCGTCCACCGAGTTTGTAAGGTACCAAAACGTCCAGTGTTATATGTTCCTAACCCAGATAACCAGTAAATTGGCTGATTCTTACGCCCCTTTAGTTATTTTCTGTTATATCCATCTAAAATACTCTCCGGGTCGCTTAAAGGATATCACAATGGGGAGATTGCTGAAATCGTGCTGTTTGCTGGGTATAGGCTGGTACTGTGAAGTGCAGCATTGTCACAGGCGGAAAATATCCCTAACCCTCTATACACAAACTTGACTACCTAGTATTGGAGTTTGGAGCAGCAACCTTAGAATATCGATCAAGCACCTAGTACCCAGCATTTATTTAGCATCGGTGTGCCCGCCGGCGCCAATGGATGCATTTCAACAATGTACTCTGTGTTTACGCGCTGTTTGTACACCAATCTCCGTGAGTCAAAGACAACTAATTATAACGCAATGCCTGGAACACCCAACGTTTCTAGTTTCTGGCTACAAACAGCCAAGAAGGAAGGCCACTAGAGACGATTAGCGACTAGGGGAGTTCGTTCGGTATGACAACCTGCTCGGGACCGGGGAAATCTCTGACCCGAAGATCTTCAGGAACACAACGAATGTGCATACTAAGCTGACGCCATCACTGCCACGAGTCTATTGAACATCATAGCCAATGGCAGCGGCTCAGATACAACCTTGGAATGTATCGGGGGGTGGCAGTGCCTTCTCGAGATGCAATAACAGATGTGAACAAGAACGCGCGTACCAACCGAGGCAGTGCCAGTCTCACTGGACCCCAATATCAGATACATGAGTTCTCATGACTATACGAGACATAACATGAATTTAGACTTCACCGACCTCGTTCCCGGAATCAACAAGTCATCAGCTCATATCTTCAGCGGTAACAGTAGCTATGGGGTTGTCATATACGTGCAATGATTCATCACCACGCCCAGATGCGGACACACATTTTTCGCGCCACATCCCGAACAAGGTTGACTCGGAATCTCTGCCGATAGCATCGTAGTCATGTTTTAGATGAATGGAGTTCCAAGCCAAGGAGAAGGGTTGACAAAACCCCGTGCCGCCACAAGAAGCGGCAGAAAGAATTCGAATTGGCTGCGTCTGGTGGACCAATCGAATAGATTTGTCTCTCCAAGGCCGATTTTGCCTGTGTCTACCAGGTGGGTGATGTATGGTAGTTTAAGCGGACAAAACTCCAGTGATATATCTATTTATATTTGGGATAATCATTTTCTTCTGCCCCATCCCCCCAAAAAACACATGTGCGAATTCAATAAACATACATACTAATCCCTGACGGGTGCTCCAGGACTAAGCACATATATTCCATATGCGGGTATATTTTATGGGGGCTTGCTGGGACTGGGAAAGGCTGTTCTTTTTATTATGTATAGGTTCTTTGACGTCGACAGTGAAAAAAGGGTTGACCCAAAAATACTGACAACATAACTTCCCAAAAAAAACAAGCCCTCATAAAGTAGGGATGGATTGTATTTGCAAACTTGTCTTTTATTCCTCCTGGCATAACTTCGATCACTTATTCTGGAATTTGTGGTGACCACAGCTAAGTTGTCAACGTTCATCACTCGGGTATTTGGCAATTAGTTACCTTTAGCTCTCTTGCGTTTCTCGGTTGCCTTCACTACACGTCACCCGCACAATACATGTTACCAGAATTATCTCCCTCCGCCCCGTTTATTGCAACAATTACCGATCATTTCTAGCTAACTAGACATTCGAATCGATGGCGATGGTGGGAACCTGCGAATAGCCCGAGGTTGTCCGCGTTCACAGTCACAAAAAGTCCTATACTCGGAGTCAGACACAGGACCTGGAGTTCCAGTGTCTAAATAACTGGGAATGAGCCCGAAAATTCACGATAGAAAGATAATCTCGAAGGCACGGCACACTGGATTGCGGCCCAGAAATGTAGCGGTATTGAAGGGAGGGTTAGAGCTTTGTTCTGTGGGTAGGTAGTTCTACCTTTATCGACACCAATACAACCGGTATTATACTGTCGTGGCTTGCAATTAGTGAGTGTGGACTCGACTCGTGCCTCAATTGCGATGAAGCCGTGACTGACAACCTGAATACCCACTCGTTAGGGTGGTTGCATGTATAACAGTGTCTTAATTTATGCAAACACCACGAAAGTCAGTTCCATCGAGCGGTACTGTAACTATCTTTCCAGCCCACCGAAATCTCGCGCTGTCATGCACGGCAATCCTCTTTGGCTGCTCCCAACGAAACTTACGTTAGGGTGATAATACCTATCCAAAGGAAACAGGCCCGCGGCCCTTTCACCAGTTACTATAGTACTAGCAATAGCATAGTTAATTGCCCAATGAATAGGCCCCTATCTTTGGGGTTGAAACCTCACATTCTGCTATATCCAGCCGCTACTGTGTACTATCGAATTTAGAATCCCATTACATAGACAAACGGTCGCGAATCAATCGGGTATACTTCATCAACCACAATACGACTGTCGTTTACTCTCCCAAAGTCGCATATTCTTCTTGCTACATATATGATGCAGTGCTCTTGTCCCCACAATCATGAGAACGCACTCGGTTTTGGCTTTTCATTGCTTTCGGAATCGATGGGCTTACCAGCGTTCTAGACTAGCGTATTATTATTTATATGCATCAGCAAGCGTTTCCAGATTTGCAGAGGATCAGGCGTAATCGTTATCGCTATGACACGAGTTCAAGGCATGCCGAGGTACGTCGACGTACGTGAGCTTACAGACCCATTTTCCGTGTGCATAGCCCGTGAAATATCATTCATTACGCACAAATGGACGTATATTCACAAAGCGTCCAGAATCATTACAACACTTGGAACAATCCAAATTGGTTTCTACCCCGGGATAATATCTACCCTCGCATCATTCCCTTACAAACCAAATCATTGACACATCGACATCGCTAGTTATATTCCACAAATACACTATTAAACACCCTCCAAGCTCAAGACCCCGTGTACTCTTGCCTCATCTTCGCCAATTCAGATGGCGACCTCTCTTGCGCCTCCATTTCTGCAACCCCACCGTCCCTACCCGCATCCAATTCCTCTGGTTGTCTAGTATCCCCCTCGGCCTCTACCAGCTCTTTCTTCGCATCTAACTCCGGGACCTGCACGGGTACTGCCGATCTCCTCTTCCCAAACCCCAAGGGCCACCACTGTCCCGTCCTGACCCTCGTCGCAACCAGTAAAAGTGCACATAGGAGAAGAACCCCACCAATAACGCCTCCTGCGATAGCCCCGTTCTTTTGAGACTGAGACAGCCCATTGGAGATAGAGGTACTGTTCTTTGGATTGGCAGTGGCAGTTTGTGTGTTGTTATTAGGGGGGTATAGGGGCTTGGGATCACTCGCAAAGTCGCTTTCGGGCCAGGCGGCTTGGGAGATATTGAAGATGCGGCGATGGTAGTCGACCTGGAGGTATGCTTCCTGCAGAAATGCGCGGCCGAGCGTGTATTGCGATTTATCCGTTGACCTCTTGACGGGGAAATACTTCTGCGTCTGATTCCGCGGGACGACCCTATTGATCGGGAGCACGACGTTCAAGTCTAGGGCTGCGTAAGGGACGGTGATGTCAACCTTGCTGGTTCCGTTTGCGAGGGTGAAAGTAAAGTTTGGATTTGCTGCCACTAATGCCTGGTAGGTCCAGGGTTCGAGGAGGTATAGCTCTTCTGTCACGTTCCAGGTTATGTTCAAGGTTTTCTCCAATTGTTGGCATGCTTCCAAGGGAAGCCAGATGTAGGATGTGGCGGAATTGATGGATACATTAACTGGCTTGGTTAGGATGTTATCAAGAGCTGTTCCATCAGATAATTTGACGGCTAGGCTGGTTAGAGGTGCTTGGATCTCTTTCGTCTCGACAGCCGTGAGGTTAAAGGTCGCACTATTTGGTTTAAAACGGCCCGCGTCGTAACCCCCGAGGACAAGGGAGGCGGTTCTACCTGGGCCACCTGGTTTGGTGAGATATAGTGAGATATGTATGGGGCTGGAGGAGACTTACGGTACGCAGCACCAGCCTGATACCCCCATGACGTACTCGGAATCATGCTTTTATTATACAATGTCGTTAGATAACTCGGGTGTCTGATTCCATCACCAAAATCGATGTCATCACTAGCCAATCCAAAAAACCCAAGGTAAAACCCCACAGCTTCAAATGTAGCCACAACCTGCTTATTCAATGTAAGAGCCGATGGCAGTCTTGTCAACCCTAATGTTGCCAGTCCATAATCACCCCTTGGCGGTAGGGAAAAATTAGTCCCCCATTTCGGATCGCTGTAGTTGAACAAGTACGAGGCCATTTCCAGCTGGTACGGGCCCTGGGATTCCCAAGAGCTCGAGTTGGTAGTGTTCAAACTCCCTCCGCGCTGGGAGATACACATGGTGTCATTCTTCCGGCATGACTGAGCGGAGACGATCCAGGTCTCGAAACTATCTGTTGCGGGGAGGACGCGGGCATATTGCTCATTGGGTGCTTTGTCGACGCGGATTGTGAATGTTGACCAGTTTCCATCGTTGCCATCCCTGAGTGTGACATTAGAGGGGGGAGTAAGGAGGGGAGGGCACGAACCAAGTACTTGCAGCCGGCCAGTCGAAGGGTTTAGCTTTATTGTCCAAGACCTGATCTGTGCTCCTTACCACCGCGGTCTTGAACAAAAATACCAACAGAATTGTCCAGACGTTGAAACGCATTTTGCACGCAGAGACAAAGTTCATTCATAGTGGGTTCACGATCCCGCTTAAAAGAGAACCCGAATTTACTTCGGTACTGCATCCTATCAGGAGCTGAAGTTCCTTTTGATTTCCCACAGCCTCAACACTACGGATGCACACACTGAATGGGTTGAAAAGGGGTCTGTGAGCTTTGATTCGTCTTGTTCCATGGTTAAATGATGAAAGGTATGACGCAGGTGTGGTGGTACAATGTTAGCCTTGGTCTCACGAGCCAACCTAACTCTACCTAGTATTACAATTGGCATCCTGAGTTCGTTTTTCATGCATACAGGATTGCAGGCTCGTAGCAGCCGTTGTGATTCCAGTTCACATACTATTACAAAAACTATCGTGATAACAACTAGCCTCCCCTCACTCCTGCAGCGCACCACACTCCATCGGGACTTGTGAGGCCAGTATCCAACCTGGTTTAACTATGCTACATAATTATCACTGGATGGGGTTATCCACACAGCAAAAAGCTTGGGAGGTTTCGTATCATTCATTATATCTCACAGCTTTATAAACTAGTGCATTACTGCTTAGGTGTACGTATTTAAACTATCAAGGCAGTAGCTTTGCTTAGGCAGAAGGTCAATAGTACAATTCAACTCCAATCGTACTTGTGTAGGCAGAATAGTAATTGAATGCTCACGTATTTCTTCCGTATCCGTCTCCTCTGTTGATTGCTATTTTGGTGAACGAGATATAGCAGGGTCAATATCTGTAAAGTAATCCATAATTCACTCCAATCACAGGAGCTGTAAGTTGGACCACTGAGACGACGGTAGTTGGATGGTGCGTGGAACGCAAGTGAATTTGATAGGGCAGATAAGCATCGTCCACACCCTTTCCTAGGGTGAAACAAGCAATCATCACGATCAGAATAGTTCGGCTAAGATTGCAATTGGATGAGCCTAGTTAGTGTGACGAATGTAAACCCTAGCCCACTACTCACTTCCGACCTATATTAAAGTGACTTCCTTCTCCCTAGCCAGAACCTCTATATATCCAGAGCCTTTTGACGCTCAATTTATCCCTCTTGGTGGTTCACTTCTCTTGCATCTCCACAGCAGGGAGCTCAACACGGTGTTCGGCATCTCCTTGTAACTCTTGCGGGAGCGGAAAATGATGGTTCTCGTACCCTACTCCTGGCGACGGAGGAGAAACAAAGACAGAGATGCGTTTTTTCAAATCAGTGAAGAGACTAGAAGCGCGGGGTGATGATACTTCTATGGTTTCCCGAATGGGGGTTATTGGCCTTGCTCTGCGTCTTCGTCGGAGAAAGAAGACGCCAAACACAAGGGCGGAGAGAACGACAACACCAATCAGTATGGCGATGTATACAATGTTTATCATACTATCGGAGGACGAGGACTCCGTTACAGGTGCAACAGAGGAGGTGGCGATAGTGGTGGGGGCACGCGTTATTATCGTTGAGGTTGGTGTGCCATTGACAGTCTGGTACACTGTTACTGTGCCTGTTTCGGTGTCTCTCGCGCTTGTCAAGGTAGCTAGACCGTCGTTTGTGCTGTGAGAATGCTCTGCAACAATAGTGACAGCTGGCTGGGTGGTGGTAGGCGCTGCCGTAGATACAAGAGGGCCGGTGGTTCCGATATCGATGCCACCGTTTGCTTCGCACCTAGAAAAGTTAGAATGTACCTTGGTAGAGGTGTACGATAAAAGATACTCACCAACGGCAGCTCGCTCGTTCGCAGCACCCCCTAAACCCGCTCGCACATACCATCCACTCCCCACCGAATATATTCATGCATGTCAGGGAGTTTCTCGCATCTTCTGTCTGAGGAATAGCCAATCTCTGGCGGGAACTCTGTTGAGGCTGAATCAATCTCATAGAAGCTGTGGGGATGCTCGCTATGACCAGGAAAGATACAAGGAGTCGTAAAACACAGAAAACAAACCAAAAATGAAGATGCATCGGAGAAAAGAGCTAACGCAGTTAACTATCGTATCCACTCGAATAAGAGATACACCCTAATTAGGCTAGCGTATATTTATTTCTGGTAGACACTACCCAAAAGCAGAAATCACAAAAACGCATCAATAACTAAGTACTCGAAGTCGTACGAAATGCTGTTTTCCACTCATCACAAAATAAATCCCCTGTTTCAGATTATGAACTTCTGTTGGGGGCACTAACCCAATTGGGGACATACCTTTGCTCGAGTGGATATAGTCTCGTACTGCTGCTGGCGCAGCAGTGGTATAAGCTTCCCCACCACACACGCTTCCTAACGTCTTTCACAGTCCATTAACTTACAGTGCCGTGAGACTGAGTGCAGTAGGGTCCCCAAAGAATGCCGTATGAAAAGAGGTGAGTTTTTGACGACGGTCCTAAGTCGGTTGTCCTCGTACGGCTTGACGAGACCGTTAGAATGCCATTCAAGTACAGTCAGTAGACAGCCAAAACCACTGTAACAACGGTTATACTATGAGAGCCGACCTAGCACCACCGCCACTCACGGTGGCCGGTGCATGGCTGATATTTGTCACTTTTCAAGACTGGCAATATCTCTCGTATGCTGCTTCCCGCCCCACCCTCCTTCCACAACAGCTCATCAAACATGTAGGTATCCGCGTAGAACTCTGATTAATAGTATTACAGAGAAATATCAGTTGTGAGAGTAAACAATATTCACAGTATATTATCGCAACTGAACATCGTAATCTGTTGCTGGTGTCGTTCCTGCTTTTGCTGGCATTCGTCGTCGTGGGTGGTGTTGCACACGAGACGAGACTCCGGCTCAAGACAAAGGCCCCGAGACTAGGTAGGACTCGAGTTATCTAGCTACGGCACGTCTCGTTAGACTCGAGTCTGTAAGTGGTGGTCCATGACCCAATTACAGGCTTGAAGATGAATATTTTTCGTGGACTCTACTTCGTCTACTTTCTACCCCTGTGGTAAGTTCAACCCACGGTTCACGCCGTTCAGTGGAAAATAGGTACAAGGGCGCGTTCTTGGGCGAAGACAAGGGGGCTTGGATAGAACGACGTTTTGTCCTCGGAAACCTATCGCAGAAGGGTCGAGGCGGCGTATACACATCTTCGAGAGCGAAGCGTAAGGGGGCTTTGCGTTCGGTAAATCATTCGTACGAGTGGTGGTGCTAAACGGTGGAAGATGCATGGGCCAAGGCCGAGCTAGATTAGCGCCCTTGGCTAGCTGCGGCCACTAAAGGAAACGGTTTTTTAACACCATCGTTCATCATCATCCGCCCTCGCCACAGCCCCATCTCGCGCATAGGTACTACCAACACCGGCGAGTCTGCCTTCAGTCATTCGACGCCGCCACAATTCACTTCCTATCGATCCTTAATTTAACGACATGTTGTCCACCAAAACTCCCCTCGTCTACGGAACACCAAATGTCGACCCTCACGAGATTTCATTGTTGAGCTCGCAGTTGCTTTAAGATCTGGTTGAATGACATAGATCTAGCCCTGGATCGGGAAGGTCCATGTCGCTTGGGGGATTGTGAACAAGATCCGTCCATTCAAAACACTAGATATCCGCGAGATACCGCCTAGGACTTCTAGATCCGCCACCTGATACACTATCTGGACGATGAGCATGGCTACAAGAAGTTGCCGTTGAAAATCCAGAGAAGGAGGCACTTGTTCAACCCCGGTGTTACTAAGTGAACCGGCGACGGTCCATAAAACCGGCTAATACCTGTCATGCTGGCTGGCATCAGTCAATGCTAGATGCCTGTAATACCCTCCAGAGTAGACTTATAGGCTAGATACTGGTAATGACCATTACAGAAACAAGTCTCGTATCCGTATACCCATGCGTTCCGCTTCTTTGGCCCTTACAGCACCTTGTTCAGTACGATGTTCGTGGGCATGTCTTTGAATAATACACGATGTATATACTCTAAATATGATTCTTCTCTCTCGGTGGCTTGATAGCTTCTCGATACTGCTAGATGAGACCGAGGAGGGAATAATGCTAGGTCGAGGGTAATTACCGGGGTAGGAAGGATTAAAGGCAACACTGCCTCAGTATTTAGATAGTGGGGCTGCTTTATGTTTAGGTAGTTCGAGTTAGGCTCCTCAGCCTAGGCCTAGGTTTACAGGTGACTGAATGAAAAGACTGGTTGCGAGTTACATGTGAAGTCAGGGTCTAAACTGTCAGTTATCTCGAAATCCGATGAGTTATGAATCTCCAATCGCACACTCCCCAATGAAATTCTGCCCCCGGCTCCTCCGTTCTCGCCGCGCTAAAGTTGGAAGTGAGGCTTGCGCGCGCCCCTCCCCACGGTCGGGCATCAATACAATTCCTAGATGACTAGCGCGCGCGGCGCCGATGCCAACACGTTCCGGTGTCCGTTATGCAGGAACGAAGATCCTCGTGGAATGTAAGGGTACAGTAAATAACCCGATGGCTCGGAAAAACACATGGTCCGAGCGGTACAGGAACCGCAAGAGTCAAAATTCCGTACAGATTTTAGACCTGTGAAGGCCTAAGATCCGCGCGGAATAGACCCTGAAAGTGTAGGCTGATGGAATCCCAGAGAGCTGTACCCCTTTGGTATAGAACTCTGCGGGGGTCGGAATCTATGCAGAACACTGGGAGGGCTGGAATGGTGGCGGCCACTGGAAACCGAGAGACCAGTGTTCTCCTGCAGTGCAGAGTTGAAGAAACCTATAGGCCTTCTCGACTCAGCGCACAACTTCCCATCGTCCACGACACACTGTACCTGGATGCTGCCGATTCGACTGGACGCTGTTCATCGCTTAGTTGTCAATACAGGCATGAATTTGATGAGATGTATAGGTCTCATGACCGAGCGGCTGAATTCGAACCAGCTAACAACAGGTTCGAGGGAAGTTTTGCCACTACCCAAACTCAAGCCAAAGTTCCCTTCTCGGCTACTTAACTCTGCATGACGCTTTACGAGAGCCTGTCATACTTCAAGTTCATTTACCAGGTTTAAGTGGTTACACAGTTATTTCGCATCTGCAGGCCGCACCTCGTTTTTGTTCTAAAGAAAACCCGGCGATATGGTGTAAATATAGTAACACTACCATTTGTCCCAAATAACACATAGTTATTAGTATCTATGCATCGCGATATCCCACACCTCTGCCAGTGGGCAGCCAAATACGCTGTGCGGTATTCTCCGGTCGTAACTTTTACGAACAGTGAAGATTAAGTTTCAGAGACCGTATTCTTGCGATGTCTATGCCTTGACAAGATCCCTGGGTGGAAATTTGTCACGCCGCAATGCCACTCGAGGCTGATGGTAACTTGAGACACCGCTGACTGAATGTTATTTCCAGTGGTCCTGTCCTGAGTAAGTGCCAGCTCACAGCCCACCTCAGTGGTCAAAGCACAAAGCACTGCAAAAAGTAATCCCATGCTGCAGCAAATCATAAATAAACTGACAATTCCCCCGCACCAGCGATCTTGACAATCTACAAGATAATCAAAATGGCTTCAACAACTATGTTTAACAATACCAATACTACTTGCGAGCAACGGCGGCGATCGCGGCGACCTCAACATAATCAGCTACCCCCGCTACATACCCGCTTCTCTACCCCGATGTCGCCCGAATATCGTTTGCCGCCTTTACCCCAACCTCCGCCTTACCTGACTGAATACTACGCTCCTCCACCACCCCCCCGGCCTGCCAGTTATCTCCCACCTCCAAGATATCAACCCCACCCCACCCCTCGCCAGGACAGAACATTCACTACAACCTACGCTGGCAGAAACTCTAACCGACGTAGCTGTCCAGGTCCCTACTCAAAACGGACCAAATACGTAGCTCCCAAACCACCAGCACCATGGGTTCAAAGCGACTACATCCCATTTGGGCAGTCCCAGCGTCCATCGACTCCGCCTCCACCACCTTTACCGCCAAAAGAATTACCGCCACGGACAATGGTGGATGAGATTGCAGCGCTGGTGCAAGCTGAGATCGATGAGATCGAGCGGGAGTTGGCAAGGGCTGAGTTCAGAGGCGGTACAGATAAGGAGGTTGTGAGCACAAGGGACGGCGTCAAGTCTAAAACTTCGGCAAAGCTTTTGGCGCCGTTTAGTGATGTGTATGAATACTTTGAAGGGGAAGACGAAAATGAGGAAGAGGAAAGCAATGAGGAGCAGGCGACGAGATGTGTCTCCACTACATCGTCTCGCAGCGAGGGCTCGGCGTTCTCGCATGCTACTACCTCTACTGTTGGGACTTCGGTTGATTCTGGGTCGCCAAGAGAGGAAGGGAAAGAGAAAGATATTGAGGATTTCTATAGAATACCTGCCGCGACGGCCCCTGTGTCTTCTCCCTCCATTTCACTCACCAAGGCACCAACACCTAGCTCCAGCACTTCTGTCGACTCGTTCCCAGCCGTAGCATCTGAAGGCGGGCTGCCGTCATCGCTGATGACAAGCTGTCCGAAGCCGGAGGAACAGAATGGCCTCAGTCTCTTTGGGCAGATTCGGCGAACATTAACGTTCAAGGATATGGCGTGGGCGGATATCGATGAGGAGCTGGAGAGCGAGGAATATACTGATGAGTTTGAAGAAGTAGTGGAGGAACTTAATGCCAGTGGAGATAAAGGATTGGGATTAGGATTGGACCTTGGGTCAGGTATGGGGCTGAGGCTGGCGAGGAGCGTTAGGGTTGGGACAGTGCCGGGAGGGAGGAAGGGTAGGAGGAGGAGGATGTGATATGTTTATATATGGTGATAGCTGGGGCGTTATTGTTTTGTTTTATTTTGGAGTTCCGAGCTCTTGTTTTATTGGAGTTCTTGAGTGGTTTTGGACAGGTTTCGTAAATGCATTAGGTATTCAATTATGAATAGTATTTAGTTAACATTCGCTATAGATTGTGGTCTCTCAAAGGCTCTCTCATACATGAAACTTGGCCACCAACATTTACCATTATCAGGCGTTCACTACCGGTATCCATGAAGATCAGCAAGGGTGGATGAACGGGAGCACAACCTATCGAGTTATCTTTGGGGCAACAATACCACCGTAATTGCGAAAACTGCACTAAGTAAAGTCATTCCATCTACGACACGAGCCACTAGAAATTAAATACGGACATCTGTGCGGGCTACACGACATAATGTTCTGGACTTGACTTTCTAAACTCGGTGGATCGATCAGATTCTTTATTTCGATTGAAGGTGGCTCGTGTCACTCGTATTCGATGATGACATCGCCATCAACTCGCTATAACCACCTTCCTGCAACCATGAATCCGGTGGATATCTCTCCGAGGTTCGACCCCACTTTAAACACTGGGCCGGGCGCGTTGGCGGGGCTATGGCCTCACCCATGCCCCTCCGTCCAAGGTCCAAGCATATTGCTAGCGCCTGAGGCATGCTGCAAACGATCTTGTTCTTGTTCCCAGCACCCCGTCCAAACGTAGAGTACATATCTAGCAATTCAATTTACCGCGTTTGGAGGGGTTTACCGGTAGCCCTTGAATTGCCCAGGCTTCAGCTCCTGCTAGCGTTGTAGAACGGGCTTGCGATCGGGGTGAGAGCAGACGCAAATGAGGTATTGCGCATTCCGTCTAAGCATTTATGCTTTGTTTGACGCTTCGGGCCCTGGAAATAGGGCTTCGAGGATGTAGTTTTGACTCACGGGCTGCGTTCGTCCACTAAATTATCAATTAAAATACTATTGATACCTCCAGCAGCGTGTTTGTTGACTAAAGCGAACACAACACTAAGGTTACTTACATGTTGCTAAGATTGCTACGTAAGGTTTTGTTTTGTAGTCGATCTTTGCCGTAAGCACTACCAAATGGTGGCACTGATTTCGCAAATCGCCGGCGAACTGGGTAAAGTTTTGCCGCGAATGTTTTTTAAAGGTAAGGATTAAAGGAAACAACAAGCATCAAAGATTACCTACAAGAGCTTGGTAAACAAGTATGAAGGCATTCTTGATTCGCATGATACAAAATGGTGATCTAGTATTAAAGTGAAACGTATAAATCGACTTTGTCTGCAAGATATCGGGAATGTGGCAAATATTTCAGGCTGTCAGACTTAGGGACCTGGATCTGGTGAATAGGCGTCGTTGCCAAACTCTATCGAGAGTCCATGGCCAATGAATAGCATCCCCTCTAATTGTAGATACTTAAGTATGTGTTGCTCACTGCATTCCCGCTGCTGCTGGCTGACGGCGTTGTGAGAAACCTACTTGCTAGTTGCCTCTTAGAGCGGTCGAGATGTTTTATGTATTTGAAGTTAGAGCACATTCTATTGTCCATCGCCGCGGTTAGATTGTCTGCTAATTCTAAACTTTCGCTGAGATCGAAGTCTGGCTCACGGGCTCATTGCTTGCTTTTTCTCGACTCGATATCACCACCAGTTCGCACAGAAATTCAGAAACAACAAATCAAATCGCACAAAACACACGAACTGGGAAAGACCCTCCAAACTCGGGTTCTGAAACTCTATATTCACCTGCGGCTCCGCGACGGGCATCTTGCCCATCTCACGCACTCACACACGGGGAAGAAACCGAGGACCGCACGCAGCGTTAACGGTTGGTGGTAGATACAACATCCCCCCTTTCCCCCCTTCCCTCGACACTCGACACTCGACACTCGCCACTCGAACTCGGCCCCCACAGCAGATATCGTCCACTCGTTGACTTAAGAGTCTCTTCCAATCCCCCGCCGACTTAATCTTCACGCGATCCGCACTTCTCCACGAGTCCGTCCGTTGCCCAACGCATAGCTACAGAATCTCGAGCCACCATCTGGCCCCTGAGAAGAGTACAATACCACCCGCGTCCTACTAGGCGAATAGCCCTGGCAACAACGCATCCCTCGAATTCCGACTGCGAATCATCACCGCCGCACTGGCTTCACTCTCTGCTACCCAGATCCGTCGAAGGAGTCTGGATACCCTCACCCCTAACTGCTCGGCACCGATATCGCCTGGTGCTGCCAACCGACCCCACAGGAGAGCGTCCGGTCCGATAGTGAAGAGAACCGTGCCTGCAGCGCTTTCTCCACCAGAAATTCATTTCTCAACGCATTTCGACAACGCAGATGGCAGTAGCAACGCAGGCATTCCCGAGGCTAAAGGCGGGCTGACGACGGCTTCCCGATTCTCAAGTGTTGACAACAATGGTGGAAGGTCTCCTGCATTCCAGGTTATTATTCTTGTGAGTTTCTCCTTTTTTGCTGTGTGCGCGGTTTTGTATGAGGAAAACTGCGTAGTTTTCTTTGTGTGCGAAGATCTGCCCATTTATATGTGCGCAGTGTACTTATGACTGATGGCTGATCTCGGATTTGTTTGGTTCGGGTATATGCAGGGATCTGGAGGAGGTCCAAGCGAAAGCAATGTCTCTGGCTATCTTATCCGCTCAACTGCAACGAAATGGACAAAGAATTCGCTCCTCGCTGTCGATGCGGGAACGCATCTCTCCGGCATCATCCGAATACTCGAGGACAACGTCACTCTATCCTCGAAATCAACATCGTCAAAATTTCCCTCCTCCGCCTCAATAGCAACAGCGGAATCAGGCATATTCCCCTTCTCGGGTGCGTCGCTGCCTAGTGAGGCACCGAAAACAAATGCATCATACATCCTCCGCGAACTTGTATCCACGTACCTCATCACCCATACACATCTTGATCATCTCTCTGGCTTCGTGATCAACACTGCATCCTTCACGCAAGAAGCAAGCCCGAAGCGGCTCGCTGCTTTGCCAAACGTAATCAACGCAATAAAAACTCACATTTTCAACGACGTGATTTGGCCTAATCTTTCTGACGAAAACGCTGGAGTGGGGCTCGTCACTTACCAGCGACTGTCTGCAGCGGCAGATTATGTTTCCATGTCGGAAGGACTCAGTGCACAGGCTTGGCCTGTGAGTCATGGCCATTGTATGAAGATGCATACGCACTGGGGCAGGAAGAGCACAGCCGGCTTAGACCCTTGTAGCAACTCTCAGGGCCATAGCATGCAGAATCATCAAACGAGATGGTGTGTGCTGGATTCTGCGGTATTCTTTATAAGGGATTCAGCAACGGGGAAGGAAGTTATGATGTGGGGAGATGTTGAGCCTGGTTCGTCCCCCGACAATCAAGTTGCCTCAACGCTAAAGCTAATCACTTGCAGACTCGATTTCTTTGGATCCAAGGAATAATTTAGTGTGGCAAGAAGCGGCACAGAAGATTTTTATGGGCTCCTTGTGCTCCATATTCATTGAATGCAGCTACGACCGCTCACACCCTGACACGGCACTGTATGGCCATTTATCGCCAGATCATCTAATCTCGGAACTGAAAGTGCTCGCCGAACACGTCCAAAATCTGAGAGCGGCAGAACAGAGAGAGCGTGTGGATAAGCTAAAGCGGAAGCGAATGAGTAGTGGATACTTCAACGGAGACCCAGCAATCGAGGGGAGGAGAAGGAGCAATCCCAACCCACCAGATGCTACACGATTCACTCCGCCACCTCTAGACCGGAATGACGATATGGCAGATGTTAGTCCCAAGGCTGGACTAAAGTCGGAGCTACCACCAAATATACCAGCAGCTTCAACAATAGAATCTATACGGCCGCTCGATGGAGTTAAGATTGTTATTACGCATGTGAAGGATACTTTGACTCAGGAGGATGTTCCGGCGAAAGTTCTAGCAGATCTTGAAGAACTGGAGAAGGAGACGAGACTTGGTTGTATGTTTTTGTTGGCAAGGCAAGGGAGCAGTATATATTTCTGAGCAGCGAGGCATGATGGTGGTGTCCTTTTTGGGCTTTTCGGGTTTCTGGGTTTTCGGTGTTGGTGGTTCCTGCTTGATTTGATATCTCTTGGGGTTTTGCACATTGTGAATTTGCTTTTAGGTACTGGCCTGTGGATGAATTTTGCTGCTTGTATGTACTGTACTTAGTAGTTAGTGTAGTTAGACTTAGTTTGTGCATGTATGGGTTTTGCTACAGCAATTGGTGATGCCTTCGTTGCCGACAATTATACTTCTATCACTCATGCCAGCGTCATCTTTTGGACCTTCCACATCAATCAACTATCTTAAGGCGCAGCACGAAGTCACGTTGAAGGGCGAACGCCGAGGTGCTATTCGCGTCGTCCGTCTGCGCCTGACTATGGTAATCTGTCATTATCAGTCCAGTCAGTCGCGCGATGCAGCTGTGAGTCATGTCATCCATCGATCGTGCTTTGTCGATCTTTTGCTATGCGATGCCACTAAACGGGGATTAACTGGCCTAGAACTACTCAAGAGGCACACACACGACATCAGCATCAGTCACATCGACAATGGAATATATAGGATATACGAAGCGCGCATATATAGAGCAAGCAATAAACCAGCTCCCTTCAAACAGATAGTGCCAATTACACCAAACTTTTACAAATACAAGGACTCGCTTAAATAATGCATTACTCCCTCGGGCCCTGGTCTCGAGTACTTCACCGTCTCGACGCCATTTCAACAGATATCATCATGGCATCGGTACCCAAGAACCTCAAAACACCCCAAAACACCATCCCTTCAACCTCAAGCTCCTCTCCCCCCATCAAAAAACGCACCCGTTTCTCCAACCCATCAGCCACAACTGCCGCCTCCTCCGCCCGTCTGTCATCCATCACACAACCCGCTCCATCAACAACCACAGACCCTTTTTCTTTATTGTCGCTCCATATAGTATCGGAGATAATCCGCTACCTCCATCCGCTGGACATAATAGCCCACCAACGTGTCTCGAAGGCATGGCGCGTGATTCTGGCCAGCGAATATATCTATACAATTTCCCTTCGCGCACACTTCCCGTTTTCGACCGAGGCTGAAAGGGTCTGGAAGCTCCACCGAAGTGGGGAACGATTTCCTGCGGCGGCAGTAGAAGCTTACAGATCTGCTGCATACCGCTCTTCTCGGAAAACGGTGTTGAGCAG
>Ga0307515_10003180_pt1 | contig 34757 bp, 33 predicted proteins | sample 17_EM_MG_FD_194513 | JGI IMG/M metagenome (GOLD analysis project Ga0307515, IMG submission 194513) | Populus trichocarpa ectomycorrhiza microbial communities from riparian zone in the Pacific Northwest, United States - 17_EM | ecosystem: Host-associated > Plants > Roots > Unclassified | place...
GCGCGCTTGTCATCGGTGGTCACGCTGTAGAAGCGCTGCTCCACGTTGGTGGCCGTGGCGTTCGGGCGAGCCACCTCAACCAGGATGGGATCCTGCAAATAGCTCTCCGCCAGGCGCTTGATCTCGGGCGAAAACGTGGCCGAGAACAGCAGCGTCTGCCGCTGCTTGGGCAGGTAGCTCAGGATGCGCTGCAAGTCGGGCAAGAAGCCGATGTCCAGCATGCGGTCCGCCTCGTCGAGCACCACGTACTCGACTTGGTTGAGCACGCAATTCTTGGCCTCGATGTGGTCAAGCAGGCGGCCCGGCGTGGCGATCAACACCTCAACACCAGTCTTCAGCTCCAGCGTCTGCGGCTTCATGTCGATGCCACCGAACACGACCATCGCCCGCAGCTTGGTGTGCTTGGAGTAGGTCTTGATGTTCTTGGCCACCTGGTCGGCCAACTCGCGCGTGGGCGCCAGCACGAGCGCTCGCACCGGGTGCCGGGCAGGCGACGCGCTGCTGTTCTCGTGCTTCATCATCTTGTGCAGCAGCGGCAGCGAGAAGGCGGCCGTCTTGCCGGTGCCCGTCTGCGCGGCACCCATCACGTCTCGCCCAGCCAGCACGATCGGGATCGCCTTGGCCTGGATGGGCGTCATGGTCGTGTAGCCGGACTCAGCGACCGCCCTTTCAAGCACCGGGGCGAGGCCCAGCGATGCAAACTCCATGGTGGCTGGTGCGGCAGATTCGGCACTTGCCTCTTGTGAAGGCACGAGACCGACGGGTTCTAGAGCGGTTTGGATCATTCCAAGATTATCCCTCGGGCCGCAAATGCCCTCCGATGACCCGACACACGCCACTAGAATCGCCCGCAGTCAGTCGGTGTGACTCCCTCCTCAACAACCACGCCAACACCATGATTCTTGTCACTGGCGGCGCCGGCTTCATCGGCGCCAACTTCGTGCTCGACTGGATTGCCGCCACGGGCGAACCGGTGGTGAACCTCGACGCCCTCACCTATGCCGGCAACCTCGAGAGCCTGAAATCGCTCGACGGCGACACGCGCCACGTCTTCGTAAAAGGCGACATCGGCGACCGCCCGCTGCTCGACCGCCTTCTCGCAGAGCACCAGCCCCGCGCCGTTGTGCACTTTGCGGCTGAGAGCCACGTCGATCGCAGCATCCATGGGCCCGGCACCTTCGTGCAGACCAACGTCAACGGCACCTTTGCCCTGCTCGAGGCCGCCCGGGCGTACTGGGCCCCCTTGCCGGCAGACCGCAAACAAGCGTTCCGCTTCCACCACGTGTCCACCGACGAGGTCTACGGCTCGCTGGCGCCCACCGATCCCGCGTTCACCGAGAACCATCCGTACGAGCCCAACAGCCCCTACTCCGCCAGCAAAGCGGCCAGTGACCACCTGGTGCGTGCCTGGCACCATACCTACGGGTTGCCGGTGGTCACCACCAACTGCAGCAACAACTACGGGCCGTATCACTTCCCCGAGAAGCTGATCCCGCTGATGATCGTCAACGCCCTCGCAGGTAAGCCGTTGCCGGTCTATGGCGACGGCCAGCAGGTGCGCGACTGGCTGTACGTGAAAGACCACGCCTCTGCCATCCGCCAGGTGCTGGCACGGGGGCGTCTCGGCGAAACCTACAACGTGGGCGGCTGGAACGAGAAACCCAACATCGAGATCGTCAAGACCGTTTGCGCCTTGCTCGACGAGATGAGGCCCGACCCGGCCGGTAGCTACAGCCGCCTCATCACCTACGTCACCGATCGCCCCGGCCACGACCGGCGCTACGCCATCGACGCACGCAAGCTTGAGCGTGAGCTGGGCTGGAAGCCGGCCGAGACGTTTGATACCGGCATCCGCAAGACTGTGCGCTGGTACCTCGACAACACCGAGTGGGTGCACCACGTGCAAAGCGGCGCGTACCGAGACTGGGTCAGCCGCAACTACGCCGACCGGGCCAGCGCATGAAGATCCTGCTGCTGGGCAAGAACGGACAAGTCGGCTGGGAACTGCAGCGTGCATTGGCACCACTGGGCGAGCTGATCGCGCTGGATTTCGACAGCCCCGGTCCGCTAGGCGCTGATTTCTCGAAACCCGAATCGCTGGCCGCTACCGTGCGCGCCGTGGCCCCACAGATCATCGTCAACGCCGCAGCTCACACGGCGGTCGACAAGGCCGAAAGCGAGCCCGAATTGGCGCGCGCCATCAACGCCTCCACCCCCGGCGTGCTGGCCCGTGAAGCCGTTGCCATCGGCGCCTGGCTTGTGCACTACAGCACCGACTATGTCTTCGATGGCAGCGGCTCGACGCCGTGGCTCGAAGACTCGCCGACGGGCCCGTTGAGCGTCTATGGCCAGACCAAACTCGAAGGCGAAAACGCCATTCGTGCCAGCGGCGTACGCCACCTGATCTTCCGCACCAGCTGGGTCTACGCCGCGCGAGGCGGCAACTTCGCCAAGACCATGCTACGCCTCGCCAAGGAAGGCGACAAACTCACCGTGATCAACGACCAGATCGGCGCCCCCACTGGAGCCGACCTGCTGGCCGACATCACCGCCCACGCGCTGCGCGCCGCGCAGCAGCAACCGGTGCTGTCTAGCACCTACCACGCCGTCGCCAGCGGCGAGACCAGCTGGCATGGCTACGCCAAGCACGTTGTCGAATTCGCGCGCAACGCCGGCCAGCCGATCAAGGTCGCCGCCGATGCGATCGAGCCCGTGCCCACCAGCGCCTTCCCCACGCCTGCAAAGCGCCCGGGCAACTCGCGCATGAACACACGCAAGCTTCAAGAGACTTTCGGTTTCACACTGCCTTCGTGGCAGGCCGGTGTCGAGCGCATGCTCACCGAAGTCCTCGTCTGAATTTCATCTTCGAACGGCCAACGCATGAGCACAGCACCCGTCCGCAAGGGCATCATCCTCGCCGGGGGCTCCGGCACTCGGTTGCACCCCGCCACGTTGGCCATCAGCAAGCAGCTGCTGCCGGTGTACGACAAGCCGATGGTCTATTACCCGCTGGCCACGCTAATGCTCGCCGGCATCCGCGACATCTTGCTGATCAGCACGCCGCAAGACACACCCCGATTCGAAGCCCTGCTGGGCGACGGCGCCAAGTGGGGCGTGAACATCAGCTACTGCGTGCAACCCAGCCCGGATGGCTTGGCGCAGGCCTTCATCCTCGGTAAACAGTTCGTCGGCGGCAAGCCCAGCGCGCTGGTGCTGGGTGACAACATCTTCTACGGCCACGACCTGCAAGGCCTGCTGCACTCTGCTGCGGGCCGCACCTCGGGTGCATCGGTGTTCGCGTACCACGTGCACGATCCCGAGCGCTACGGCGTGGTGGCCTTCGACGCCAACAAGCGCGCCCTCAGCATCGAAGAAAAACCCAAGGCGCCGAAGAGCAACTACGCGGTGACGGGTCTCTACTTCTACGACGAACAGGTGTGCGACATCGCTGCTCACATCAAGCCGTCTCCGCGAGGCGAACTCGAGATCACCGATGTCAACGCGCACTACCTTGCGCAGGATCACCTCAACGTCGAGATCATGGGCCGCGGCTACGCGTGGCTCGACACCGGCACGCACGACAGCTTGCTGGAAGCCGGCCAGTTCATCGCCACGCTCGAGAAGCGACAGGGCTTGAAGGTCGCCTGCCCCGAGGAAATCGCTTTCCGTTCGGGTTGGATCACGGCCCAGCAACTGGAAGCGATGGCCCAGCCCATGCTGAAGAACGGCTACGGCCAGTACCTGATGCAGATCGTCAAGAGTCAGGTGTTTTGATGAAAGTAACGAAGACGGCGATCGAGGGTGTGCTGATCCTCGAACCTAAAGTGTTCGGCGACGAGCGCGGCTTCTTCTTCGAGAGCTTCAGCCAGAAGGCGTTCAACGACGCTGTAGGAAGCGAAGTCGCGTTTGTCCAGGACAACCACTCTCGGTCGGCCAAGGGCGTACTGCGCGGTTTGCATTTCCAGAAGGCTCCGCATGCACAAGGCAAGCTGGTGCGTGTGACCCAAGGTTCGGTGTTCGATGTCGCCGTCGACATTCGACGCGACAGCGCGACGTTCGGCCAATGGGTTGGCATGGAACTGACTGGTCAGAACCACAAGCAACTGTGGATACCGCCCGGCCTGGCGCATGGCTTTTTGGTAACAAGCGAAAGCGCCGACTTTCTCTACAAAACCACCGACTACTACGCGCCGCAAGCCGAAGGCTGCGTGCGATGGAGCGACCCAGATCTGGCCATCTCGTGGCCCGACATCGGCATTGCGCCCACGCTCTCCGGCAAAGACGCCGCGGCCACGCTGCTGAAAGATCTGCCAGCCCCTGCCTAATGCACAAACTGGCGGGCGCACCGCGGCAGCAACCATGCCGCCAGAGCTGTCAATTCGTGGTGTACATTCCGCGTTCACCGCGTGAACAGATGAACCCGAATGGCAAAAAAGCCGCCCGAGCCACCGGCTCACAGCCAACAACTTGAACTCATGCGCCTGCTCGACGAGCAGCCCGCAGCGTCTCAACGCGAGATTTCCAGCCGCCTGGGCCTGAGCCTGGGCAAGGCGAACTACCTCGTACGAGCACTGTTGGACAAGGGCTTATTGAAGATGCAGAACTTTCGGCGCAGTGACAACAAGATGGCTTACGCCTACTACCTCACGCCCCGTGGCGCGGCGGAACGCGTTCGGCTCACACGCGCCTTCCTCGCTCGCAAGGAAATTGAGTTCGAGTTGCTGAAGACCGAGATCCAGTCGCTGCAAAGCCAAGTCGAGGCCGACAGCAAGTCTTCGGCGCGCAACAAACATCAAGGCTGAGTCATGCCACTCGACAAGAATTCAAAGATCTTCGTCACCGGTCATCGCGGCATGGTGGGCTCCGCCTTGGTTCGCAAACTGCGATCGCGCGGCTTCGACAATCTGCTGGTGCGCACCCGCAGCGAGCTCGACCTTCTCGATCAGCAAGCCGTTCACGCGTTCTTGGCCGAGCACAAGCCAGACTACATCTTTATTGCCGCGGCCAAGGTCGGCGGCATACAAGCCAACAACCGCTACCGCGCCGACTTTCTGTACCAAAACCTGCAGCTCGAATCGAACCTGATTCACGGCGCTCATGTGGCAGGGGTGCAAAGCCTGATGTTCCTGGCTTCCAGTTGCATCTATCCCCGTGACTGCCCGCAGCCGATCAAAGAAGAGTATCTGTTGACCGGCCCGCTCGAACCCACGAACGAGCCTTATGCCATCGCCAAGATCGCCGGCATCAAGCTGTGCGAAAGCTTCAACCAACAGTTCGGGCGCCAGTACGTCAGCGTCATGCCCACCAACCTGTACGGCCCGAACGATAACTACGACCTCGAGAACAGCCACGTGCTGCCGGCACTGATCCGCAAGGCGCATGAAGCCAAGCTGCGCGGCGACAGCGAATATGTCGTGTGGGGCAGCGGCACACCACGGCGCGAGTTTCTCTATGTGGACGACCTGGCTGACGCCTGCGTGCACTTGGCCGAGCAAGGTTATGGCGGCCCGCTGGTCAACATCGGCACCGGCGAAGACGTGACCATTCGCGAGCTCGCCGAAGCGGTGATGAGCGTGGTCGGCTTCAACGGACGCGTGGTCTACGACCACACCAGGCCGGACGGCACACCACGTAAGTGGCTCGACGTGCAGCGGTTGGCCGCAGTGGGCTGGCGTGCCACAACGCCGTTGAGAGAAGGCATCAGAAAGGCCTACGAGGCCGCTCCGTTCTTTGCCCCGGCAGCATCTGCCTGATCACATTGAGAGACCAGCCATGACACAACCCAAAGTTGCCCTCATCACCGGCGTGACCGGCCAAGACGGCGCCTACCTGAGCGAATTGTTGCTGGCCAAGGGCTACGAGGTGCACGGCATCAAGCGCCGCTCGTCGCTGTTCAACACCGACCGCATCGACCACCTGTATCAGGACCCGCATGTCGACCACCAGCGTTTCAAGCTGCATTACGGCGACCTGACCGACAGCACCAACCTCATCCGCATCATCCAGCAGGTGCAGCCGGACGAGATCTACAACTTGGCCGCGATGAGCCACGTGGCGGTTTCATTCGAGACACCGGAGTACACCGCCAATGCCGACGGCATCGGCACCCTGCGCATCTTGGAGGCCATCCGCATCCTCGGGCTCGAGAAGAAGACGCGCTTCTACCAAGCCAGCACCAGTGAACTTTACGGCCTGGTGCAAGAGATTCCCCAGAAGGAAACCACGCCGTTCTATCCACGCAGCCCGTATGCGGTGGCCAAGCTTTACGCTTACTGGATCACCGTCAACTACCGCGAGGCGTATGGTCTCTACGCCTGCAACGGTGTGCTGTTCAACCACGAGAGCCCGCTGCGTGGCGAGACCTTCGTCACGCGCAAGATCACTCGCGCCATCGCTCGCATCGCGCTCGGCCTGCAGGATTGCCTGTACCTCGGCAACATGAGCGCGCTGCGCGACTGGGGCCACGCCCGCGACTACGTCCAGATGCAGTGGTTGATGCTCCAGCAAGACCAGCCTGAAGACTTTGTCATCGCCACCGGCGTGCAGTACAGCGTGCGTCAGTTCGTCGAGTTCTCGGCCACCGAGCTCGGCATCACCCTTCGCTTTGAAGGTGAAGGCGAAAGAGAAGTCGGCGTGGTGGCGTCAGTCAAACCGATACCCGGCCAGGAACCGGTGAAGTGCAAGGCCGGCGACGTGATTGTTCGTGTCGACCCGCGCTACTACCGGCCAACCGAAGTCGAGACGCTGCTCGGCGATCCGAGCAAGGCCAAGGCCAAGCTGGGTTGGGTGCCGCAGACGACGTTGCCCCAACTTGTGAAAGAAATGGTCGAGGCCGACTACGCCAGCGCCCGCCGCGACAGCCTCGTCAAGCAGGCAGGCTTCCAAGCCTACGATTACAACGAGTGACCGGCATCCATGCCTCTCGTCCAGACCTCCAGCGGCAAGAGCTTCAGCGCAGACGACGGTGAGTCCCTGCTCGAGGCGGCTTTGCGTGCCAATGTGGCCATGGCCTACAGCTGCCGCACTGGCCGCTGCAGCTCCTGCAAGAGCCAGGTCCGCAAAGGCACCACGATTGCCACGCACGACGAGCTGGGCTTGAGCCCATCCGAGCGCGAGGCCGGCTGGATTCTTGCCTGCGTGCGCTCGGCCGCTTCCGATGTCCATCTCGACGTAGAAGACTTGGGCGATGCCGCAGCCGGGACTCTCCCCTGTCGTATCCAGTCCCTGGAGCAGGTGGCTCCCGACGTGCTGAAGGCTCAGCTGCGTCTTCCGCCGACCAGCGAGTTCGGCTACCTGCCAGGCCCGTACATCGTCATCGGCAACGACGGCGTCCGGCGCAGCTACTCCATTGCCAACGCGCCAGGGGCTGACAAACACATCGAACTGCACATCCGCCAGGTGCCCAGTGGCGCGATGAGCAATTACTGGTTCGGCCAAGCCAAGGTGAACGATCTGTTGCGCCTGAACGGCCCGCTCGGCACCTTCTTCCTGCGGAAAGTCGAAGACGTCGACCTGGTGTTCCTCGCCACAGGTACCGGCATGGCACCGGTCAAGGCCATGCTCGAAGACCTGGCGCAAACGGCGCGCGACACCAGCCGACAGGCCCAGTCCGTCTCGGTTTACTGGGGCGCCCGCGTACCGCAAGACCTCCACTGGAGGCCTGACACGGCACGCAGGGTCACACCTACGTGCCGGTGTTGTCGCGTGCCGACGCTTCGTGGCCTGGCTTACGCGGCCACGCGCAACAAGCGCTGCTCGGCCAGCCACGCGACTGGTCGCGCACCACGGTGCATGCCTGCGGCTCCGACCTCATGATCCACGACGCCCGTCAACAGTTGCCTGCGGCAGGCCTGGACGAACGTCATTTCCATTCCGACGCCTTCGTGTGCTCGGCATCAGCGTGAACAGGGGAAAAAGATGAAAGCTGTGATCCTGGCCGGCGGCCTCGGCACGCGATTGAGTGAAGAAACCGCCCTGCGGCCGAAACCGATGGTCGAGATCGGCGGAAAGCCGATCCTCTGGCACATACTGAAGATGTACTCGCACCACGACGTCAATGACTTCGTGATCTGCTGCGGCTACAAGGGCTATGTGATCAAGGAGTACTTCGCGAACTACTTCCTGCACATGTCCGACGTCACCTTCGACATGCGCAACAACCGGATGGAAGTGCACCACAAGCGCGCCGAGCCCTGGAACGTCACGCTCGTGGACACCGGCGACGACTCGATGACCGGCGGCCGCCTGCGCCGCGTGGCGGATTACGTTCGCGATGAAGAGGCTTTTTGTTTCACTTACGGCGACGGCGTCGGCGATGTGGACGTCACTGCCACGATCAATTTCCACAAGCGACACGGCAAGGCCGCGACGCTGACCGCCACTCATCCGCCGGGCCGCTTCGGCGCGCTAGACATCCAGGGCGGCCAGGTCCGCAGCTTCAAGGAAAAGCCCAAGGGCGACGGCGCCATGATAAATGGCGGCTTTTTCGTGCTTTCCCCATCAGTTCTGTCGCTCATCTCCGGCGACTCGACGACATGGGAGCAGGAACCGCTGAACACGTTGGCCGAAACCGGTGAGCTGATGGCGTACGAGCACACAGGCTTCTGGCAGCCCATGGACACATTGCGCGACAAGCATCTGCTCGAGTCGCTGTGGGCGTCAGGCAAGGCTCCCTGGAAGATGTGGCCATGACCGCGACATCGCGCATCAGTGCCGAGTTTTGGCAGGGCAAGCGCGTCCTGCTGACGGGCCATACCGGCTTCAAAGGTGGTTGGCTCAGCCTGTGGCTGCAGTCCCTGGGGGCAACGTTACGGGGGCTGGCACTGACGCCGCCCACCGAGCCGGCGCTGTTCGATGTCGCCCGCGTCGCCGAAGGCATGGAGCACCGCGTCGCCGACATCCGCGACTTCGCCGCGGTGAAGGCGCAGTTCGACGACTTCAAGCCCGAGATCGTCATCCACATGGCGGCGCAGCCGCTGGTGCGGCTGTCCTATCACCAGCCCGTCGAGACCTACGCGACCAATGTGATGGGCACCGTGCACGTGCTCGAAGCGGCCCGCCACGCCGGCTCGGTTAAAGCCATCGTCAACATCACGACGGACAAGTGCTACGAGAACCGCGAGTGGGTCTGGGGCTACCGCGAAGACGAGCCCATGGGCGGTCACGACCCCTACTCCAACAGCAAGGGCTGTGCTGAACTGGTCAGTTCGGCCTACCGCAAGTCCTTCCTGAAGGACGCCGGCATCGCGATGGCCACGGCTCGTGCGGGCAACGTCATCGGTGGTGGCGACTGGGCACTAGACCGGCTGCTGCCGGACATCCTGCGCGCGCTGCAGGACAAGCAGCCGGTGCTGATCCGCAACCCGCACGCGATCCGCCCGTGGCAGCATGTGCTGGAGCCGCTATCGGGCTACCTGCTGCTGGCTGAGCGCCTGTACACGCAGGACCAGGCCGACGCCGAGGGCTGGAACTTCGGGCCGCGCGACGAGGATGCCCGCCCCGTCCAGTGGATCGCCGAGCACCTGTGCGAGTCCTGGGGCGATGGCGCGTCCTGGACGCTGCAGCCCGGCAACCATCCCCATGAAGCCAGCTTCCTGAAGCTGGACATCTCCAAGGCGCGCCAGCGCCTGCAATGGGCCCCGCGCTGGTCTCTCGAGACGGCGCTGACCCGTATCACCGAATGGCACCAAGCCTGGCTCGCCGGTGCTGACATGCGCGTCCTCACGCTGGCCCAGATTGACGCTTTCCAAGGCCTGGCCTGACTCACGGGAGATGCCGCTCATGACGAACAAACTGCTTCTGACCGGCGCGAACGGGTTTCTCGGGCGCGCTTTCGCGCATGCGGCCGCTCCAGGCAACGAGATCGTGGCGGTGAGCGGCCGCCGCCACGCCGGCGACGGCGCACTGACCCTGGACCTCCGGGACAAGGACAGCGTCCGGGCCGTGATCCGCGAGGTCCGGCCGACTCACGTGGTGAACTTCGCTTCTCTGGGCGTTACGCGCGATGCAAGCACGTTGGCGGACCTGCTCATGGTGAACACTGTGGGCGCGCTCAACCTTGTCGAAGCTCTGACGGAAGAAGGCCAAGCAGCGCACACGGTTCTGTTCGGCACTGCATACGAGTACGCGGACTCCAGCGAACGCCTGGGCGAGGCTGCTCTCCTGGAACCCCAGTCCCCTTACGCCATCTCGAAGACGACGCTGCAGTACGCATTGAAGCAGTATGCCGGCGCCGCGCCGCTGACATTCCTGCGCCTGTTCAACGTCTTCGGCGTTGGCGAACCGGCCGAGCGACTCATCCCCTTCATCGCACGCAAGGCTCGGGCCGGCGAAGACATCCCGCTCACTGGCGGTGAGCAGCAACGCGACTTCATGTTCGTCGACGATCTGGTCGCCATCTTGCACCGACTGGTCGCCCTACCCGCGCCGTCGTCCCCCGGACTGCGCACGATCAATGTGGGAACCGGCGAAGGTACGCCGTTGCGGACCTTCATCGGCCTTGCCGCTGAAGCGCTCGAGCGCCGGGGCCTCGCCCCGAAACTGAAGTTCGGCGCGCTGCCCTATCGTGCGCAGGACCCCATGAGCTGCGTCGCGGACAACACCCGGCTGCGCGAGTTGCTCGGCGACATCCCCTTCACCGACCTACCACTCGCGGTTGAACGGACCGTACAAGCCCTCCATGAGCACTGACCTCTACCAGATCATCGAGCGTCGCAAGATCGTCGATCCGCGCGGCTTCTTCCTGAAAACCATGACGGGCTTCGAGCCGGATCTGCCCCAGCAGTTCGGCGAGATCTACGTCATCAAGGGGGACGCCGGTCAGGCACGCGCCAACCACTATCACGATTTGGCGACTGAATGGTTCACGATCCTGCTGGGGCGCGTGCGACTCAATCTCCGTCATGTCGACACGGGCGAGCATGCTTCGCTGCTGCTCGACGACCAGATGCCCTTCACGGTGCGTATCAATCCGCGCGTCGCCCACTCGCTGATGGGTGTGGATCACTGTGACTACGTCATGATGGCCTACACCGACATTCGCTACGACGCCGCGGACACCATCGCACATCCCTCAATTGGTATCGAACCGGGTGACGACCCGATCCGTGCCCGCAATTGACGATGGTCGCAGGCAAGCTTCAAGCGCTGCTCGTCAACCGGCCCAATCTGCGGGCCTTTGCAGTCAATGTCGGCTGGCTGGCTGCGGACAAGTTCACGCGGCTGTTCGTCGCGATATTCATCAGCGCGTGGATCGCCCGCTATCTGGGACCTGATCGGTACGGCCTGCTGGCGTATGCGCTCACGCTGGTCTCGATGTTCCAAGCCTTGTCGGTGCTCGGACTGGACAACCTGGTGGTGCGCGACATCGCTGCAGCGTCCGAACGAGCCCATTTGGTGCTGGGCACCGCGGTGCGCCTGCGTGCCGCCGGCGCAGTCGGCGCGTACATGGCGCTGGGCGCCACGGTCGCCGTCCTCCCCGGACATGATCACGCCACGGCAGGGATCGTCTTGCTGGCCGGGCTGGCACTGCTTTTCCAGATCACCGATGTGATCGATCTCTGGTTTCAGAGTCAGCTCCAAAGTCGTCGAACCGTCATCGCCAAGATGCTGTCCTACCTAACCACGGCTGGAGTCAAAGCGACGCTGGTCATGGCGGGCGCTAGCTTGACCTGGTTTGCAGCCGCCGGCGTTGTGGAAACTGCACTGACCGCGATCAGCCTGGCCGTGTCGTACCGACTGTTCCGCACTCGGCAGGACTGGGTCTGGGATTCGGCGCTGGCGCGGCAGTTGCTGAGGCAGTCTTGGCCGCTGCTGATCTCGGGGCTGTCCATCTTCCTCTACATGCGAACGAGCGTCATCGTGCTGCGCGAGCAGGCCGGGAACGCCGAGGTGGGTCTGTACTCCGTGGGCGCCACGCTGTCGGAGATGTGGTACGTCATCCCGATGACGATCTTCAGCAGCGTTGCGCCGATCATCGCGAGGAAACGCGCCGAAGGCGCCGAGGCCTACCAGCGCACGCTGCAACAGGTCTTCGCCGGGATGTGGGCGTTGTCTTTCGCTGTCGCGACATTCAACATCGTCGGTGCCAGCACGTTCGTGAACCTGCTCTACGGGCACCAGTACGCCAAATCGGCGGAGGTCTTCGCCATCCACGCGCTGACCTTCATCCCGGTCTGCATTGGTGTCGTGCAAAGCATCTGGCTGATCAACGAAGGTCGATCCAAGATCGCGCTGCTGCAGGCGCTCATCGGCGCCTGCACGGCGCTGACTATGAACGCCCTGCTCACGACGCGCTACGGAGCAAACGGTGCCGCGGTGGCAACGGTCGTGTCGCAGTTTGTCCAAGCCTTCCTGGCCAATGCGCTGCTGGCGCCCGACCTGTTCCGCCTGCAGTGCCGGTCGCTGCTGTTGACGAAGGCCTTCCGCCCATGACGTCCATCCTCCCAGCGAGGCCTGCGCTGAGTCTGTGCGTCCCAACGCTCAACCGGTGTACATATGTTTGCGAAGCAGTCCAGTCGATCTTTGAGGCCCGCTGGGATGTCGCCCGCGTCGAACTCTGCATCTCCAACAACGCCTCCGAGCACGATTACGCCCAACTCGAGCGGTTGCTCGCGCAGGCTCCGTCCGGCCTGGCACTGACCTATATCGTCCAGCCACAACGATTGACGGCGGATGAACACATGCTCGCGGTTGCTTCGATGGCGCGGGCCGGACATGTGTACCTGCTCGGCGACGATGATCGGTTCCTGACCGAACAGTTGCCACACCTCCTTGCGCTGATCGACTCGCAAGACCCCGATTTGGCCGTCTTCGACGGCCATCTGATCGATGCCAGCGGCCGTACCGTAGGCCGCCTCCTGGACATGCCCGCGCGCACCTTCACAGACCCGTTCGACGCCTTCGACGTGTTGCGCGACAAATGCATGTTCGGTGCGCTGCTCGTGCGTACATCCCTGCTGCAGCAGGGCCACTTCAAGGCGTTGTTCGGCACCTCACACGCATACTGCTGTTTTTGGTTCAGCCTTCTGGAGCGCCCTTCGTCGGCGCCGGTTCGGATTCTGGTGCCTGACTTCGCACTCGTTGGACTGCGTGTGGCCGAGAAAACCTACAATGCGCTGGACGTCTATTACCGGCAGATACCCTACGAGATTGCCGTCTACCGCCGCCATCTGAAGCCAGGCCCGGCACAGCATGCAAACCATCGTTTCGAACGGCGGTTTGAACAAAAGATCGCCTCGGTGGGCTTCCTAGTGCGGATGCACTTCGCGGGCATGCCGATCGGCGAACTCCGCAACTTGGCACCGCAGTTCCATCAGCGGCACGCTTGGAAGGTGCGTCTGGCCGAGTTCCTTGTGCAGAGCGGTATCTATCGGAGGGCACGAGCGCTGATCCACCGCTTCCGCAGCAAACGGCCCTCACACCCGTGACTGCAGCGGCGAAGCGCCAGCGATGCGCGTGATGAAATATCGGTTCGGTGCTCTTCGCAGAGCGCCGGTCAAACAGAGAAACCAAGGGAAGTCATGGTGCAAGCGAATCAACGACGCGCACTGATCTGCGGTGTCGGCGGCCAGGATGGCGCCTACTTGGCCCAGTTGCTCGTCGACAAGGGGTACGAGGTCTATGGGACATCTCGGGACGTGAACGCCCAGCGCTTCGGGGGCCTCGCGTCGCTGAGACTGCAGGGCAAGGTCCGGTTGCTGTCGATGGCCCCGAACGACTTCCGCAGTGTGCTCCAGACCCTGTCGCTGAGCCAGCCCGACGAGATCTACAACCTTGCCGGCCAGTCATCGGTGGGCCTGTCATTCGAGCAGCCTGTCGAAACGATCGAGAGCGTGGCGATGGGCACGCTGAACCTGCTCGAGGCGATCCGCTTCGTGGATCGTCCGATCCGTTTCTACAGCGCTGGTTCCAGCGAATGCTTCGGTGACACGGGCACCGCCCGCGCGAACGAAGACACTCCGTTCAAGCCGCGCAGTCCTTACGCGGTGGCCAAGGCCTGCGCCCACAACCTGGTCGCGAACTATCGTGACGCTTATGGAATGCACGCTAGTACCGGCATCCTGTTCAACCACGAGTCACCCTTGCGTCCGGAGCGATTCGTCACGCAGAAGATCATTCGAGGCGCAGCAAGGATTTCGCGCGGTGAACTGGATGTTCTGCCCATTGGCAATCTCGATATCTACCGAGACTGGGGCTGGGCGCCGGAATACGTAGACGCCATGTGGCGCATGCTTCAGCAGCAGAACCCAAGCGACTATGTCATCGCGACAGGGCGTTCAGCTTCGCTGAAAGAATTTGTATCCCTGGCCTTCAACCACTTTGGCCTGGACTGGCAAAAACACGTGCATCACGATGCCGCGCTTCTGCGTCCGTCTGACATTCGCTTTGGCGCCGCCGATCCTGGCCGCGCACTCGAGCACCTCGGTTGGCAGGCCTCAGTCAGTCTCGAAGCACTGGTCGCGCGCATGTGCGACGCCGCCACTTGAAAACGTCCAGGAAGGTCGCGTTAGCCTTAAACATGCACACCGTCGTCTACGACCATCAGACCTTCGTCACCCAGGAATTCGGCGGCATATCGCGCTATTTCTGTGAGTTGGCTTCGCGCATCCATGGACGGGATGGCTTCAAGGCCAGAGTCATAGCACCGCTGCACCACAACGCCTATCTGCCTAGCTGCGAAGTGCCCAAGACCGCTTATCGGTTGCAGAGCAATTTCCGAGGTCGGGGGCGGCTGTGCCAAACCGTCAGTGGCGCATTGACACCCGCATTGATACGTTTGAGCCAACCATCACTCGTGCATCGGACGTACTACACGCCCTACCCTCGTCCCGGCGAGTTGCCCGTAGTTCTGTCGGTGTTCGACATGATCCACGAACTGTTCCCAAAAAGCTTCGGCGCGCATGACCCAGCATTTCGCAACAAATATCCGAGCATCAAGGCGGCGGACCACCTCATCTGCATCTCGGAGAGCACCGCCGACGACTTGATGCGCTTATTTGACGTTCCTCGCTCGAAAATTTCAGTCACCTATCTCGCTTGTTCGGACGTTTTCGCAGCCGCGGCACCAACAGGTGAGGTCTCGCCACACAGCCGCCCCTACCTGCTGTACGTTGGCCAACGAGCAGGGTATAAAAATTTCGACACCGCGCTACTCGCCTATGCATCGTCACCTCAGCTACGAGACGAGTTTGACTTCGCCGTCTTCGGCGGACACGCGCTATCCCACGACGAGCAGGAGTTGATTGATTCATTGAAGCTGCGCCCCGGCAGCATCGTGCGCTTGACCGGCTCGGACATAGAACTGGCACGGGCCTATCGACACGCTCGGGCCTTCGTCTATCCCTCCAAGTACGAAGGCTTTGGGATTCCGCCTTTGGAAGCAATGAGCTCCGGCTGCGTTGTGGTCAGTTCCAATGCCAGTTCGATCCCTGAGGTCGTAGGTAACGCGGCGGCAGTCTTCGATCCGACGAGCACCGACGATGCACGCCGCGCGCTGGAAGAGGCGTGTTTTAGCGAATCGACACGGGCACGACTGCTCTCTGCTGGAGCTGATCGGGTGCGGCAATTCACATGGGACCGCTGCGCCCGCGAGACCTCTGCAGCCTATCGCCGAGTAATCAACGGATGACACCAGCTTTGCATCGGGCTGAAGGCGGCCGTCGCGCCGGGCAATACGCGGCTCAGGGCGCTTTACCTGCCATCACGATCGTCACCGTCGTCTACAACGGACGCGGGCTGCTAGCGCGGTCGGTCGACAGTGTCATGGCCATGCAACGCGATGACGTGGCCTACATCGTCGTAGACGGAGGCTCCAACGATGGCACCGCGGACGATCTGCGCGCCCGCGGCGACCAGCTCGAGTACTGGATGAGCGAGCCTGACGGCGGCATCTACAACGCAATGAACAAAGCTGTTGGCTTGGTCGCGCCAAGTTCGTTCGTGCTGTTCCTCGGAGCCGGAGATACCATCCTGCGACTCCCTGACGCGGCCACACTCGCCGCCGCGCAGGCCGACGGCACACAGGTCCTTTTCGGTGACGTCCTGATCGGCGACACACTATTCCGCTCCTCATTCAGCCCAAAGCTGCAGTACCGCAACACGTTGCACCATCAGGGGCTGTTCGTGCGCCGGGGCGCAACGGCTGAACCCTGGTTCGACGAGTCGCTGAAGGTGTTTTCGGACTGGGACCTGAACCTATCGCTGTATCGCCGGGGCGTGCTCGCTCGCCGGTTGGACTACACCGTCGCCTACGCGGAGCCCGATGGCGTCAGCGCCAAACTCCACCTAGGCGAAATCGCTCGCATGGTCGCGCGACGTTGCGGTTCACTCTGGTCACTTGCCGCCATCGTCTACCACGGTGGGCTCCACCTCATCCGCAGCCATGCAGCCGTTCCTGATCGCTCTCGGCAATAGCCCCACTCTGTACCTGCTGGCGCTGCTGCTATGCGCGGTCGCGGTGATCGGCCTTGCCCGGCCCACGATCACGACCATCTACGACCCATGGGTTCTGCAGTTGATCCAGACCGCCTTCGCGTCCGCAGCGGTGGTGTTCATGGCGTTCGCCGGTGTGATCGCGCCCTCTTTGATGCTCTACCACATCGCTGCGATTGTGGGCTTCCTGCTGTTCGGTAGCCTCGTCTACAAGGAAATGACTCGCCAGTGCTTCGTGGCGCGGCGGGTGCGACCGCGCGCGTTGAATTCGATGCGCAGATTGTTTCTGCTCTTGCTCGTCGTGTCTCAACTTGCGGCTTGGACGCTGGCGGGCGTGCCGCTGCTTCTGGAATCGCGGCTGAACGCGTTCGCGTCGGGTGGCGGGGTTGGCGTGCTGTCGCGTGTTCTGTCATTCCTCTCCTTCGCCACAGTGTTTCTGACAGTGCTGCGAGTAGGCATCACGTCGGAAAAACGGCTCAATCGCACCGACCTCTTTGTGCTGATCTTTACCGTCTTGGCGTCAGTGGCGAATGCGTCCAAGACCAGCATCCTGCTCACGTTGCTGCTGATCCTGACCTCGCACTGGATCTTCCGACACATCATTCACGACTATGTCGGACTGCAGGTATCCCGCAAGAAGCTAGTCGCGGCAGGCCTCGCGCTGGTGATGCTGATGATGGTGCCTGTATTTATGGATCTCTCCCGCGAGCCCGAATCCACCATTGGGGGCCCAATCGAAGCTATCGTGCTGCGGCTGATTTTCAGTGGTGACGGCTACATGTGGATGTACGGCGACGACTATCTCTCCACCGTCACGGTAAGCAGTCCCACAGCCTTGATGTTTACCGACTTCCTCGGCGTCACGCGTCTTGTCCCGTGGGAGCAACTACCAGTGCATCCCGGGCTACAGATCTTTCAGCACTTGTTTCCCGACAGCGAGGCAATTCGGGGACCCAATCTGCGCGTGGATACCTTCGGGCTCTTGTATGGCAGCATGCCGTTGGGTGTGATCATTTCGGTATCGCTCGGTTGCATCTTTGGGCTGCTGCGCGGCTGGATGTTCAAGGTTCGCAGCGCGGTGATATTCCTGCCTGCGGCCTACCTGTTCTTTCAGGCGCCGACTTTCCTGGTTGACCCGATGCTGGGCGTCACGGCGCTGGTGAACACCGTCTTCGCGGCAGTGATCGTCGCGCTGGTCCAGGCCCAGGTGGGCAGGGATCCTTTCACCTCGGGCGCACGTCGCCGCATGCGTCGGCGCCGACCGGTGGCCGTGATCCCGGCTCCGGCCACGGAAACAGCCAAGCCGCTGACCCCGTCGACCGCCCCATGACCTCTCCGACCTTTATCGACGGTTACTGCGTGCTGCTGTGCGCTCACAACGGCGCCGCCTACCTGGCCGAGCAGCTCGAATCGATCCTGCGCCAGGACGTCCCGCCCGCACGTATCCTGTTCTTCGATGACGCCTCGCGCGATGACACACTGGCGGTGGCGCAGGGCTTCGCGGATCGGCTGCCGCTCGAATTCGTCCAGCTCGACAAGTGCCGCGGTGGTGCGGCGGGCGCGTTCGACGCATTGCTGGCCCATGCCGCTCAGGCGCCCACCGCTTACGCCTACTACTTCCTGTGCGATCAGGACGACATCTGGGAGCCATTCAAGGCCGCTCGACTGATTGAACGGCTGGCGTGCGTGCCTGCGGGCATGCCCGGCTTGGCGCATTCCGAGCTCAGTTGCTTCGGCAACGCTGCCGCCGGACGAGCGTTCCTGCACGAGAGCCTGGGCCACGTTGCCTTCGAATCGTCGCCCGCACATCCATTGCGCACACTGCTCTTCGAGAACGTCGTCGTGGGTGCCTCGGCGGCATTCAACCGTGCCTTGCTGGAGTGCGCCACGCCAATTCCGCTGTCCGCGTTCATGCATGACTGGTGGCTAGCAATCGCATGCGTGGCGCATGGCGGCGAAATCCATTACGTGAGAGAGCCACTGGTGCGCTACCGCATCCACCACAACAGCACCGTCGGCCGCTCGGGCCACTTCCTGCACGCGCTGCCGCGCCGCCTGAAGGCGCTGCGCCGCGGGCTGTCCGATCCGTGGCTGCGCAGTGTCAGAGACCAGTTGCTGGGCCTGCCCTTCGGCGATGCCGCGCTGCCGACGCCGTTCTTCGAGCCGATGCTCAGTGAAAGCCAAACGCTGCTCACCAGCGTCAGCCCGTTCCGCCGCTATCGGGCTTGGCGCCAGCTGCGCCAGCATCGGATCTGGGCCGTGGCGTCCAAGGACGCCTATTACAAGACCCGCCTCTTCACGGACCACGTGGTCCGACATGCAGCCGTATGAGAATTGTTCTACTGGGCGGGACAGGCTTCATCGGCCGTTACTTCGCCAGCTTCTGCCAGCCGTCGGCCGACGTCGTCATCGTCAGCCGTCACGCGCCCATGGCGGTGGACCGGCTCGCTGACGTCACCTATGTGCAGGGCGACTGCGCCTCGCAGGACTTCGTGCGCGAGGTCATCCGCCCCGGCGACCATGTCGTTTACCTGGCCTACAACTCGGTGCCCAAGACATCGTTCGACGACCCGCTGCGCGACATCCACGAGAACCTGCCCCTGTCGATCAGCCTGCTCGGCGCATTGCGCGAGATCCCGGTCAAGCGGCTGCTCTATGTGTCCTCGGGAGGCACCGTGTACGGTCCGACAGAGACCGAGCTGCCCATCATGGAAGACCATCCCACGTTTCCGATCTCACCCTATGGCATCACCAAGCTGGCGATCGAGAAGTATTGCGGCATGTATGCCCGGCTCTTCGGCATTCCAGTGGTGATCGCGCGGCCATCCAACCCGTATGGCCCTGGTCAGGTCCCGTACCGCGGCCAAGGCTTCGTGGCCACCGCAGCCGCCAAGATCCTTCGCGGAGAGCAGATCGTGGTCTTCGGCGAGAGCGGTACGGTACGCGACTACCTCTACATCGACGACCTGTGTGCGGCCATGCACCTGCTGCTGACAGCAGAGGTCACACCTGGGTCCATCTTCAACATCGGTTCGGAGATCGGCAGGAACAATCTCGAGGTGCTCCGGGCGGTGGCCACCGCTTCGGGCACACGGCCTTCCGACGTCCGGATCGACTTCCACCCGCCGCGAGACTTCGACGTTGCCTACAACGTCCTGAGCAGCGAAAAGCTCAGGGCCTTGGGTTGGTCTGCGGTCACGCCCCTCGATCGCGGCCTCGCCACCACGCTCCCCTGGATCGCCGAACACCTGTGCACCGCATGAAGACCGTACTGTTCCTCATCACCACGCTGAAGCGGTCCGGGCCGGTGAACATTCTGTTCGACCTGACCAAGTACATCGACAAGTCGGTCTACAACGTCCACGTCCTGACGCTGTGTGGCGAAGAGGGCGACAGCCGGTGGTCCGAATTTGAGGCAGGGGGCGTGACTGTCTCGACCCTTGATCTGCCCAGAGGCTGGCGGTTCGTCGCCGCGGCACCACCCTTGCGGCGTGTGACAAAGAAGATCCGGCCCGACATCGTGCACTGCTTCGGCTTCCGCTCAGATGTGCTGGCTGCGCTCTTGCTGGGCAACTGCCTGAAGGTCAGCTCACAGCTGAACTACCCGTTCGACGACTATGTCATGACCTACGGAAAAAAGGTCGGCGGCACGATGGCTCACCTTACGACATGGGCGCTGAAGCGCTACGACCATGTCGTCGCCTGCGCGGCCGACGTCGCGACCAAGCTGGCCACGCACGATGTATCGGCGAAGGTCGTCTACAACGCGATCGACGACACGCGCTTCATTCCCGCGCTTCCATCCGAACGTGTAGCCGCGCGCGCCCGGCTCGGCATGTGGGACGACGCGAACCTCGTATTCATCTTCGTGGGAGTTCTGTCAGACCGAAAGCAGCCGCTGGTGATGCTGGAGGCCTTCCTGCGCTTCCAGGAACAGCACCCGAGGGCGGCGTTGATCGTGCTCGGCGACGGACCGCTCTCGGCGACATGCCGTGAGCTCGCGCACGGCCGGCGCGTGCATTTCGCGGGCAACGTTCCCGACACGCGCCCCTATCTCACGGCTAGCGACGCCTACATCGCCACATCGAAGGCCGAGGGCATGCCGGTGTCCGTCATCGAGGCGCTGGCGCTGCGCCTGCCGGTGGTGCTCTCCGACATCGAACCACATCGCGAGATCCTCGCGATCGATCCTGGTGCCGGGCGCCTGGCGCGAACGGGGTCCGTCGAGGACACGCTCGAGGCGATGCGCCACATCGCCGCCGCAGACCTAACCGTCCTAGGCGACCACGCCCGACGTATCGTCGACCAGGAATTGAGCGCCCGGGTGATGTCGCGCAAGTTCCAGGCCCTGTACGCAACTATGGGCCGCTGAGCGGTCGTTTCCTGCATTGCGGGCTCAGCGACCCGCCGGTACGACCAGATCGAAGATCTGCGCGTTGGTCCTCACGGCACCGAGGTCGGGCGGAACCTCGCCGAAGGTCGCCACGATGAGAGGCACCTGCCGGTCCTCGAGATCCGCTTCCGGCCGACAGTCGCGAGCCTGATAGGCCGGCTTGGCGCACCACAAGGCTTGCCTCAAGGGATGGTCCGAGAACACGACCACCCGCAGCTGCTGAAGCCCCGCGGCGTGGGCGCGTTCCACCATCTCTGCCAGCAACTCAGAGGCCAGCGCGAGATTCTCCCGGTAGTCCTGCTCGAGCGTGCCTCCGGCCCGCGCCGCGGGCGGATGCGGCAACGGCAGATGTGCATAGAGCATTCCGCCGTCGCGCCAGAAGGGCGCCCGCCACACCGCCGCAAGCGTTGCGGCGCGCAACTGCAGGAAGGGCTCGTGCTGCAAGGCCATGCAACGGCCAGCGTCCGTCAGACCCAGACGGCTCTTTATGGAGCAGGCCCACCGGCCTGGCTCGGCAAACGGCAGTGGCAGGCCCAGTCGCTCGCACCATCGCAGGCCGCGCATCGCACAGTACGGGTGATAGAAGCCCACCACGTCGATGTCCGGTCGACTGGCGGTGACCCTGGCGAAGTCCAGGGCGCTGCCACCGCTGCAGATAGCGGTGAAGGAACACGGTTTGGGATTCGGGAAGCGACGACCTGACCAGATCTCGGGAATCACCTTCGCCGTCGCATCTGCCACGGGATCGATCGCGCGCTGCGACACCGCCATGCCCCGCGAGGCCAACACCTTCGCCAAGCCCGCGCCTTCGCGGGCATTCAATTCGTCGAGCAGCAGCACCAGCACGTTGCCGCCTTCCTCGCTCGGGATTCGCGCCGACACCGGCGCCCCGTTCGATGAACGCCCCGCCATCGCGGGCGCGGGCCAGACCAGTTCGGAACTGGTCAGGCGCGCCAGCACGGGCTGGCTCACGACGAACAGCGTGCCAGCGAACAGCAGTGCAGGACGGACACGAACCCAGCGAACCTCACCCAAGACCAGCCACGTTAGCCACGAGGCGCAGACGATCGTGCCCCCCAGCGTGACCGTCGAGGCCCCGGACAGCCAAGCGCCGATCGTCGCACCGCGAATCGCCACGATCCAAGCCCAGGTGCCCAGTCCCAACAGCCGGTTGCCGGTCCGCATGATCTGTCGCCAGGGCGGGCGAGGCGAATGCAGTTCGGTGAACACCGCGATCAGCAGGCTGACGGCGGCGATCACCGCCAAATAGACGAAGCGGGTCGGCTCGGCAGCGATCTGGTGATAGACGTTGCGAATGGTCAACTCGGTCAGCGCGCCGATCATCGGCACGGCCAGGGCCAAGCACTCGCGCAAGAACGCGCCCCGTGCCGCCGTGCTCATCCGCCCGCCCGCTCAAGCAGGACAAGCTCCCGCGTTCCGGTCGGCAGTAGAAACCGTTCATTCACCGCGAAGCCGGCCTCGCTGAAGTGCACCAGCTGCTCGTCCAGCGTCGGGAATGCATCCGTGCGATCGCGTTGTGCTTGCATGAAGCCGATCTGCATGTCCTGAGGGGCGATCAGCTCCACCACGAGCCAGCGGCGCGTGCAGGCCGAGGCGAACTGCACCACTTCGGCCATCGGGATCGACGCGCCGAGCACTAGGTGGTGGATCAGCGCCAGCATCAGGGTCAGGTCCGCATGGCCGCGCAGCCGCTGCGGCAAGCCGGCATGTTCCTGAGCATTCCAACCGTAGCCGCCGCGCAAGTCGTCCAGCGGCGCCACGAGGAAGCTGACCCGGGAAGCCGGTTGAGCCACGGCACGGGAGATCGCACCATGGTCCTGATCGACACCCACCACCTCGGCACCGGCCTCGGCGGCCAGGCGCGAGAACTCGCCCGAGTTGCAGCCGAGATCGAGAACTCTTGCCGGAGCGAGAGTCCGTATCCATTGCCCCACGCGCTCGCGCTTGGCGACAAGGTCGGTGTCGGTGTAGTGCCCGCGTTCGCTGACGTAGTTGCCCCAGATGCTTGGTTCCGGCAGCCGGCGACGCGGGTCGACGCCTCGCAGCATCCAGCTCAGCGATGGGTCGAGACCGGCCCGGAAGCGGCGAATGTCATCGACGGTCTGGCCCGCACTCCCGGTGGCCGCCGCCGGGACCGGCTGAACGCGACCACCGGCGACCAGCGGCCAGTAGCGAGTGAGGAAGCGCGCCGGTCCCAGCATGCGCCGTGCGACCTCGTGTGGCACGCCATCGCGCCATGCCTGGAATGCCTTGTACGCTGGCAAACCACAGCGGCTCGACAGCAGCAGCGGCAGGATGAAATGGCGTGCAAACTGCCCAGCGGCCCACCAGCGCTTGCGCGTCAACGCGTCGAAGGAGAGCAGGTCGCAGAACACCGGACGCCCACCATCGAAGATGATGTTCCAGGCCGATGCGTCCTTCAGGTCGTAGCCGGCCTCGACCGCCTCGCGCTGCAGCTTCAAGGTCAGCTCGGCCGCCAGGAAGAGCTGCAGGTCGCACCACTCCGTGGGCAAGCTCACGAACGGAACGCGCCGTGCTGCGACAGTGCGGTCGTCCTCGATCTCGAAGTTCACCAGGTCACCCCGGTCTCGCCACTGGCGAGCTAAGGGTGAACGGAGGAAATGTTCCGGGGCCAGGGGCTCCCGCAGTTCGCGCACCACGCGATCCGCCTCCATGACGAGGCGGGCGGCCGGATCCCTCATTTGCGACGGATGCGATCAATCAGCCGTTTCAATGCGGCGACAGGGTTACGCACGAACACCAGCAAGGCGCCGATCGCGGCGATGACGCCTTGCCAGAGCAGCATGCCAGTGCCGGGGTCGACATAGGCTTGAGCGGTAAGCGGCATGCAGGCGCCCAGCAGCGCCAGGAGAAGAACACGACGTCGGTTCATGTGTTGCGGAATCCCTGGAAATCTCAGACCGGAGATCCGCGCACGCTTGACGCCCTGCACTTCGTACTCCGGCTCGAACGGCCGGTCCCGACGACGGATCACGTCGGCATCAGCCAGCAGCTCCTTGCAGAGCTTCTCGCCGGGTCGAAGACCCGGTGAACTCGATTGTCACACTGTTGTCGCGACACCCTGCTCATGTCCAGCATGTAGACATGCCCGTTGTGCACCATCGCCGCGGCCTGTAGAACTAGGCGTGCGGCCTCGACCTTCCTCCGCAGTGCCGTACCGTGATCGGCACCTGCTGCCTAGGGCATTCGCTCAGTCAATCGGGCATGCTTGTGGGTTAGTCCGGCTTTTTTAGTTTGGATTAAGGTTTGGGACTTTCTGTCTCTCATGAATACTCGACACAACCTATTGGAAGCTTCACAGCCAATCCTACCCATGCCATGTTCACTGTCCTGATGTCCGTCTATTTCAGGGAGAAGCCGGAAGCGCTCAACGAAGCGCTCGCCTCTCTTGCCCGCCAGACACTGCCTCCGGCGGAAGTGGTTCTCGTTAAGGACGGCCCCCTGACGCCGGAGTTGGACTCGGTCATCGTCCGGCACGCGGCGCAGCTTCCCCTGAAGATACTGCCACTGGAACGCAATATTGGACTGACCGGTGCTCTGAACGCGGGCCTGGCCCTCGCGTCTCAACCGTGGGTCATGCGCTTCGACTCGGACGACATCTGTCTGCCGAATCGCGTGCAGGTGCAGGCCAACATGGCGGCGAGCGAAACCCTCGATCTCTTCGGTGCCCAAATCGGCGAGTTCGGATCCGACACCCCGGTCGTCGACAGGGCGCGCATGGTGCCCTGTGACCATGCGGCTATCCTAAAGTTCGCCCGCCGACGCAACCCGTTCAACCACATGACCGTTTGTTATCGCCGGGACCTAGTGCTGCACCACGGAGGTTACCCGGCCATCCCGTTAATGGAGGACTACGCGCTGTGGGCCAAACTCCTGGCCGCAGGTGCCCGCACGGCCAACAGTCCTGAACGCCTGGTTCTTGCGCGTGTCGGAAACGGCATGCTCGCCCGAAGGGGCGGCATGCGCTACGTAAGATCGGAGTGGTCTCTCCAGGCGTTGCTCGTGCGCCTGAACCTCAAGTCGCGCGTCGCGTCGATCATGGACGGATGCCTTCGTTCAGCGGTCTTCCTGAGCCCGCTTGGCCTAAGGGGTTGGGCCTACGCCCGTCTGCTGCGGCAGCGCCAATAGCGGTCCTGCCAGGCCGTACAGGGACATCGTCGGGCCATTGCAAGCGCGTAAGATCGCGCCCTCGTTCTCCGCGGGGAGCCCCTTCCATCACAGATCACGCCCGAGCGTGACAGTCCGAGATGTCGCTACTAGTCTTCAGTTTTCTCGCGTCCCTGTTCACCGCCATGCTACTGGTGCGATCCAGCGTGCGTCATGCGGAAAAGTGGGGTGATCATGACCTGTCGGGGCCTCAGAAGTTCCACTCCAGACCGGTGCCTCGCGTGGGCGGAGTGGCTATCCTGTCGGGAGTGCTGATCGGCACGATCATGGCCCAGTTCTCCACCGGGTCAAACGCTCCGAAACTTTGGCTGCTGCTGGTGGCCGGCCTTCCGGCATTCATCGCGGGCGTCACCGAAGACCTCACGAAGAACGTGTCGCCGCGGCGGCGGCTGTTCTTCACGGCCATGTCGGCTGCCCTGGCGGTGTGGTGGCTCGACGCATTTATCCCACGCACCGACATCCCCGGCATGGACCTACTCATGCCCTGGGCCCCCTTCGCCATCGGCATCACCATCTTCGTCGTGACCGGCGTGGCCAACGCGGTGAACATCATCGACGGCTTTAACGGCCTCGCCGCCATGTGCGTGCTGATGATGCTGATGGCCATAGCCTACGTCGCATTCCAAGTGGGCGACATGTTCATATTCTCGGGCGCGCTGATCCTCGTCGGTGCGGTCATGGGCTTCTTCGTGTGGAACTTCCCGGCGGGCCTGATCTTCCTCGGGGACGGCGGCGCCTATTTCCTCGGCTTCCTGCTGGCGGAACTCTCCGTGCTGCTGCTGCACCGGAATCCGCAGATTTCGCCAATCTTCACGCTCCTGCTCTGCGCATATCCGGTCTTCGAGACTTTGTTCTCGATCTACCGCAAGAAGTGGCTGCGTGGCATATCGCCCGGCGTGCCCGATGGCGTGCACCTGCACATGCTGGTATACAAGCGCCTGATGCGCCTGATGGTGGGGAAGAATTTGGATCGCCGCAAGACTGTCCGCAACTCCCTGACCTCACCCTACCTGTGGGTGCTCTGCCTTACCTCGGTCATCCCCGCCGTGCTCTTCTGGAACAACACCGTGATGCTCGCCGTGTTCCTGGTGCTGTTCATGGCCTTCTACGTTTTTCTGTACTGGAGCATCGTGCGTTTCCGCACGCCGCGCTGGCTGGTCGTGCGTCGCCGCTGAATACGACTCGGGGTTCGCGTACATCCCGGCAGCTTGCCGGGAGCCGACGACCAGGCCTGGAGAGCCGTCCAGGCGTGAGAGGTGTTGTCAGGAATGCAGCCCGTGAGGCCGCCGATATTCAGGGATGAAGGCCTGCAACCGGGCGCGGTGGTCGCCTGCGGGCCGTCCGCGGTCGATCGTAGACAGCCACTCCAACAACGACGCCAACCAGCGGCCGTCGACCTCGGCCTTGAGCTTGGCAATGCGCAACCGCGGATGAGCGGATGCCAAGGTGTCATCCGCATCCGCCAACAGCTCCTCATAAAGCTTCTCGCCTGGCCGCAGCCCGCTGAAGACAATCGCGATCTCGCCATCGCGATGCCCTGACATCCGGATCAGATCGCGCGCCAGATCCACGATCTTCACCGGCTCACCCATGTCGAGCACATACACCTGGCCTGACTCGGCTAACGCCGCGGCCTGCAGCACCAACCGCGCGGCCTCGGGGATGGTCATGAAATACCGCGTGATGTCGGGGTGCGTGACCGTCACCGGCCCACCCTTGGCGATCTGTTCCTTGAACTTGGGGATCACGCTGCCGCTGGAGCCGAGCACGTTGCCGAAGCGCACCGCCGCGAAGGTGGTGCGGTGGCCCTGCGTGGACAGATGCGACAGCAGCATCTCGGCAGCGCGCTTGCTGGCGCCCATCACGTTGGTCGGGTTCACGGCCTTGTCGGTCGAGATCATCACAAAGCGCTCGGCGCCTGCGCGCGCGGCGGCGTTGGCGGCGTGCCAGGTGCCGAGCGTGTTGTTCTGCAGCGCCATCCAGGCGTTCTCGTCTTCCATCAGCGGCACGTGCTTGTAGGCGGCCGCATGAAAGACGAGGTGCGGCCTATATGTGTTGCAGGCGTGGCTGATCTGCTCGAGGCTCTTCACGTCGCCGATCAGGCGGACCAGCGGCAGGTGGGCATGCAGCTCGGTCAGCTGCTGCTCGATCTGGTACAGCGCAAACTCGCTCAGCTCGAACAGCACCACGCGAGCTGGGCCGTAGCGCGCCAGCTGGCGGCACAGCTCCGAGCCGATCGACCCGCCAGCACCGGTCACGAGCACCGTTTTGCCGGAGACCAGCTCGGCGATGCCCTGCTCGTCGAGCTTCACCGGCTCGCGGCCCAGCAGGTCTTCCGGCTCGATGCTGCGCACACGCTCGATGTGTGCGGTGCCGTCTTGCAGTTCGCTGACTGAAGGCACCGTCAGCACGGGCAGGCCAGTGGTAGAAGCGAGGTCGACGGCCTTGCGGCGTTGCGCCGCGGTCGCACCCGGCAAGGCCACGATCACGTGGGTGGCACCGGCATGCACGTCGGAGCGCGTCACGTCGGCGAGCGTCCCCAATACCTCGATGCCGCCGATGCGTGCACGTTGTTTGACCGGGTCATCGTCGAGCAGGCCCATCACGATCCAGCCTTGCTGGTGGATGGTGGCGAGCAGGCGCTTGGCCGCCTCGCCGGCGCCCATCACGATGGCGCGGCGCACTTCGGCATCGCTGCCGGTGATGCGCGACCGCGCGTGCTCGTAGAGCATGCGGTAGGCAGTGCGCACGCCGCACAAGCCCATCAGCGTGATGAACGGGTGCAAGGCCAGCACGGCGCGCGGCACCTCGGCCAGGCGCGCCATCGAGACGACGATGGCGCACAGCGCGCCGGCGCACAAGCAGGCCACGGTGAGGCGCTTGATTTCGTCGAAGCCTGAGAAGCGCCACATGCCGCGCGGGATGCCGCCAATCACGAAAGCGATCAGGTACACGGCCACCACGCCGAACATGACCCAGGCGTCGTAATGCGGCCGTGCGCTGAGCGATCGCTCGAAGCCGAGGCGGAACAGGTAGGTGATGTTCCAGCACAGCACGATCACGATGCCATCGATGGCGAGTGACAACGGTTGCCGGCGCGGCCGCACACGCGCCAGCAATCGGTCGAGGCGGTGCCAGACGCTGGGCGCGTTATCCGGAGTACTCATCGGTCGCCCCACCAGATCAGGCGCATGGTCTTCAGGATCAGCTGCATGTCGAAGCGCAGCGATGCATGGTCGACGTAGTGCGCAGCGAGGGCGAGCTTGGCCGGCATCACCACGTTGACGTACTCGCGCTCCGGGTCGGCAGCCCGTGCGAGCAGATCGTTCTCGTCGCGGTACTCGATCGAGGCCACGTCGGTGATGCCAGGGCGCACGCTGAGCACCTTGTCGCGAAGCGTCTGCGGGTACATGGCCACATAACGCGGCACCTCAGGCCGTGGGCCGACAAGGCTCATGCTTCCGAGCAGCACGTCGATCAACTGCGGCAGTTCGTCGAGCTTGCTGCGGCGCAGGAAGGCCCCTGCCCGCGTGATGCGTGCGTCCGCGCCCACGGTGAGCAGCGAGCCGGCGCCGCCATGCGTCATGGTCCTGAACTTGTGGATGCGAAACGGCACGCCGAAGCGGCCTACCCGCTCCTGGCGGAAGAACACCGGCCCGGGCGAATCGAGCTTGATCCAGGCCGCCACGGCCAACATCAGAGGTGACAGCAGTAGCAGGCCCGCCAGCGACAGCAACAGGTCGAACAGCCGCTTGGCCATCGACATCAAGCCAGTGCCGTGCGCACTGCGCCGACCACCCGCTTCACGTCGTCGTCGGTCATGCGCGTGTAGAGCGGCAGGCTCACCATGCGTTCATAGGCTTTTTGCGAATGCGGAAACGAAGCAGCCGTCAGGCCGTAGCGATCCCGCCAGTACGGCTGCTGGTGCAGCGGGATGTAGTGCACGCTGCAGCCGATGCCAGCCGCATACAGGCGCTCGATGAATGCATCACGCCCGACCTTGACATCATCGCCCAGCCGCAGCACGTACAGGTGCCAGGCATGCACGTCACCTGCGGGCGGCACAGGCGGCGTGATCACTGGCAAAGCGGCGAAGGCCTCGTTGAACTGCTGCGCGATCTCTTCGCGGCGCTTCTGGAAGGCGGCCAGCCGCTTCAGTTGATGCAAGCCCATGGCGGCGGCGATGTCCGTCAGGTTGTACTTGAACCCCGGCGCCACGATCTCGTAGTACCAGCTCGGCACCTTGGCGGTAAATCGGTCGAAGGCATCTCGGCTCATGCCGTGCAGGCGCATGGTCTTGATGCGCTGGGCGAGCGCCGGGTCGCGCGTGACGACCATGCCGCCTTCGCCGGTGGTGATGGTCTTGTTGGCGTAGAAGCTGAACACCGTGACGTCGGAATCGAGCGTGCCAATGAGCTTGCCGCCACAGGTGGTGGGCAGTGCGTGCGCGGCGTCTTCGACCACCTTGAGGCCGTGCTTCTTGGTGAGCGCCAGCAGCGCCGTCATGTCGGCCGCGAGACCGCCGTAGTGCACCGGCATCACCGCCTTGGTCCGCGGCGTGATGGCGGACTCGACGGCTTTCACGTCGATGCACAGCGTGGCGGGGTCGATGTCGACCAGCACCACGTCGGCCCCGAGGTAGCGCACTACTTCGGCGGTGGCGGTGAAGGTGTGCGTGGTGGTGATGACCTCGTCACCCGGGCCGATGCCGAGGGCTTCGAGTGCCAGGTGCAGGCCGGCGGTGGCCGAGTTCACGGCCATCGAATGCAGGCTGGCGTCCCCGAGAAAGGCGGTGAAGTCTTCCTCGAAACGCTTGGTCTTCGGGCCGGTGGTGACCCAGCCGGAGCGCAGCGTGTCAACGACCTCGGCGATCTCTTCTTCACCGATCTCGGGCAAGGCAAACGGGAGGAAGGGCAGCTTGTCGGACATGGGTTTCATCGATCTTTGGCGATCCAGCACAGCAGGTGCGTGCGCAACGGCGGCAAGGCGTTGAACACAGTGTAGAGCGAGGGGTGAAGCCGAGACACGGCTCGGGCGATCGGGGGCGCAAGCGTGACGCGCTGCGCCTGAACACGGGCTTGCGGGAACAAGGCTTGAACGCGCCGCAACGGCACGCCTCGCACATCGCGGTTGCGCGGGTTGTCGACGGTGAAGTCGTACCAGAGCACGCCGCCACCGGGTTTGACTGCCACCCACATCGCAGCGGCCAGGCGCTGTTGGAAGGCATCGTCGAGCAGCGACGAGAAGACCGTCGACTGCAGAACGATGTCCGCGCTCCCAGCGGCAGGCATCAGCACCAACGCATCGCCTTGTGCAAGCGAGACGGCTTCCGGCAACCGCGCTCGCGCCATCGCATGTCGCTCGGGCAACAGCTCGATGCCCGACAGGTGTTCCGGCGCGAACCCCATCAGCACGCATTCGACGAGGTTGCTGCCCGTGCCGCTGCCCACTTCGAGCAGCTTGAGCGCCGACAGGTCCGCCCAACCCAGCCGCTTGAACAGGGCCAGCATCGCGCGCTGCCGCTCCTGGAAGGCGAGCAGCGCAGCCGGGTTCAGCAGGCTGTAGCGCGGGTCTTGCGGCAAGCGGCGCGCATAACGCTCGCGCACGGCCTGCGCTTCAGTGGATTCGTCGCCAGGCTGCATCGTCACCTCGTGAGCTTGGCAAAACGCTCGCGGCCCGACCCGTGGCGCAACGCGTCCCACCAGCCAAGCATCGAGCCGATGCCATAACCGAAGTGGTAGGCCGCGATGACGGCAGGAATGCGCAGCAGCACCGGCATCGCGAGTGTTTGCGTTTGCGCGACGACGACCGTCATCACCAGCACGCCCAGCGCATACAGATTGATGAGCGACCAGAACGGCGCGGCGCCAGCGCCCGGCAGCGCCATCAACAACGACACCGCTAGCAGCGCCACGAACACGCCCGGCACCGCATGCCGCACCGACGCCGGTTGCCCGTGCTTCTTCATCACGAACGGCTTCCAGTAGCCGTATTGCAGGTACTGCCGAAACACCTGCGACAGGTTCGCGCGCGGGCGGTAGACGCTGCGGATGCGCGATGACTGCCACACCCGCCCGCCTCCCTTGACGATGCGCAGGTTGTGCTCATCGTCCTGGTTGCGCACAAGCTGTTCGTCGAAGCCGCCGAAGCGCTCGAAGGTCTGGCGCGGCCAACTGCCGAGGTAGACGGTGTCGACCCAGCCGTCGTAGTCGAGCTGGCGCGACAAGGCGCCGCCCGCAACCCAACGCGACTGGAAGGCCGCGGCCACCGCCTGCTGCATCGGGCCGGCGTTCTCGTCGGCCACGGCGTGCCAGGGGCCGCCCACGTTGTCGGCACTGGTTTCGGCATGCACGGCCAGGCATTGGGCCACGTAGTCGTCGGCGTACTCGCTGTGCACGTCCATGCGCACGATGATCTCGCCGGTCGCGAGCTTCAGCGCCGCGTTGAGGCCCGTCGAGACGATGCGCGCGGGGTTGTCGATCCACACGACGCGCGGATCACGCTGCGCGATGGACTGCAGCAGCTCCCGCGTGCCGTCGTCGCTCTGGCCATCGGCGACCACCAGCTGCTGCTGCCACTCCGGAGGCAGCTGTTGCCGCATCACACCTGCGCAAAAGCCCTCGATGTAGCGCCGCTCGTTGCGGCACGGCACGATGACCGAGACCAGCTTCATGCTGCTGCCTTGTAGGCGTTCTTGACGGCCACGTCGCGTACCAGGGCCGTCCACCGCGCCTCGTGTTCCTGCTGGCTGAAGACCTCGCGGCTGCGCGCAATGGCGGCACGCCCCATCTGCGCACGCAGCTCGGGCGAAGCCAGCAGCTCGACGAGGGCCTCGGCCATCGCCGGCGCGTCGCCAGGTGGCACCAGGCGGCCGGTCTGAGAGGTAAGGATCTCAGCCGGCCCGGTCGGGCAGTCGAACGCCACGGCCGGCACGCCCAAGGCCTGCGCTTCGAGCAAGGCCAGCGGCATGCCCTCATAGCGAGACGGGAGCACGAAGACATCGGCCTGGCGATAGAGCCGCTCGATCTCGGACGTCGGGTCGAGCCATTCCACGCGGCCGGTCAGGCCCAGGGCATATGCCATGCGCTCATGCTCGGCGCGCAAGGGCCCGTCACCGACGATGCGCAAGCGGGCCAGCGGCGCCGACTTGACGACGATGGCCCAGGCCTGCAGCAGCAGATCGAAGCCCTTTTGCGCCACATGGCGGCCCACGGCCAGCACCCAGGCATCGTTCGGCAAGGCAGGCACTTCGGCCGTCAGCGTGGCCGAGTTGTAGATGACCCGGGTGTTCTGGTTGATCGCCCGGAAGCGCGGCGCATCGGCCTCGGTAAGGCTGACCACGGCGCCGACCTTCGGGTACAGCCACCGGCGCAGCCGCTGCCAAGGTGCAGAACGCGCGCTGAAATGGTTGTGGTCACAGCAGATGGTGCGCGAGGCAAAGCGCCGGTCGACCGCGAGCACCGAGCAGGCCGTGGTCAATCCGTTGAGCACGACCACATCGGGTCGATCCGCGCGGATGAGCTGCGCCAGCGCACGGCCGGTGCGCCACTGCGTGCGCAACAGCCCCCAGGCGCGCCCGAGCTTCGAGGCGGGCACGGCCGTGCCGGTGCGCAGGCGCGCTTCGGCGCCCGTCAGCACCCGCACCGACGCATCGAGCGGGTAACGCATGCGGGAGCGCGGCGTGTTGAAGCTGCCCACCGCCACCGACATGCCTTGGCGCGCCAAATGGTTGGCCAGTGCGCAGACACAACGCTCCACACCGCCGGCAATGTCGAGGCGGTCGCACAGCAAGAGCACGCGAATCGGTTGGGTCATCGCGCTGCGCTCTTGCGGATCAGCGGATGCACGTCGACGCGCCGGTAGTCGGGCGACGGCAGGCTGAGCCCGCTGCGCTGCATGGCGCGCATGCGCTCGCGGCCGGCGCGCAAGGCGTCGATCCAGCCCCACTTGGCGAACTGGCGCACCAGGGTCTGGCGCGGGCTCGGTGCCGCCGTTTGCGTGCTCGCAGCCGGGCCTTGCACCCATTCGGCCTGGGCGTAGTCCGATTGCTGAGGTGCCGGCAACGGCCCCACCTCACGCAGCTTGCGCGCGATCACCAGCATGTAGACCTCATGGCTGTTGCACAGATTGACGCGGCGCTTCACGTCCATCGGGTTCGCCACCTTCCACCAGTGAAGGCGGTCGCCCTTCATCGCAAACCACAGGCCGCGCAGCTCGAAGCCGTTCTGCGCCTGGTAGAGGTTGAAGAAGAGCTCGGGCGAGAACTGATAGAAGCCGTGGCCCGAGAGGTTGTTGGCCGGCAGCGAGTGCAAGACATGCCCGCCCACGCGGCACAGGTCGACGCAGTTGCGCCACGCCACCGGGAAGTTGAAGACGTGTTCGAGGCACCCGAAATCGAGCACGGCGTCGTAGCTACCGAGCTGCGCACTGCCGGGGGCCCACGGCAGATTCATGTCGTGGATGTGCGTCGCGTTCTCATACGCCGACGCGTCGACCGACTCGGCCGCGCCAGCGCCGAGCCACTGCTCCATCAGCGGCTCGAAGTAGCGCGGCTTGCCGGCCACAGGCACCGGCTCCTGCAGCGGCGAGAGACGGCGCAGCTGGCGATGTGCCTCGAGCTCGAAGGGCTCGATGAAGAGGGCCTGCCGCCCGATCGCAAGCGTGCGATCGAAGCGCACGCCCAGGTCTTGCGCGTGTGCAAGCAGGTTCAGGTTGTGGATGTCGATGCCCAACGGATGAATGTCCTTCTTGTTGTCAGGCGCGGGCGCGCTGCGTGACCAGCACGCCGCCCACTGCCACCGCCATGACGAGCAGCTCGACGCCGATCGCCACCCAGGCCAGGCCGGTGGCGCCAGCGGCCCCGCCCCAGGTGGCGGCACCGATCACGCCGGCAATGCCGCCCACGACCACGCACGCGCGGTAAGCCGTGTCGTAGCGGCCGCTGCCGAGTATCCAGTAGCCGATGAACTTCCAGCCGAGCAGCAGCGGCAGCAGCGCGCCGAGGATGGCCATGGTGGCACGCAGATTCGGCACGTCGAGATCGCCCGCACGGCGCAGCGCCAGCGGCTCGATCGCCGGCCACGCCAGCAGGCCGATGCCGAACAGCAGCGCACCGACGGCCACGCCGCCCACACTCCAGGCAGCCGCGTAGCGCAGGGCAGCGCGGGCGCTGGTCTTGAACAGCGTCACGATGCGCGGGTAGACGACAGCGAACACCGGCTCGGCCGCATTCAGCACTGCGCGCACGAAGCGATCGGCCATGAAATAGGTGCCGAGGTCGGTCTTGCTCATCTGCAGCGAGGCCGCAGCCGGCAACGCGAACGAATAGGCTGCACCGGCGATGGACACCGGCATCATGGTCCAGCCGAGCCGCAGGCCGTCACCGAGCAGAGGCCGCATCCAGAGTGGTTGCGCGTGCACGCGGGCCAGATCGCGCCGCAGCCACCACCAGCCGAGGGCGGCCAGCACGGTCGAGGCCGCAAGCTGCAGCAGCACGTAGGCCCACACGCTGTACGCGAACGCCCAGCACGCGGCGATCAGCACCGCGTACACGACCAGCTCGACGCGGGCCCAGCGGTTGAGCTGCTGCGTGGCCTGCAGGTACCAGGTGGCGGGCCAGCCGAGTGCGCAGGCCAGCGCAGCGATGGCGATGGTGTCCGCCCATGCGTGATCGGCCTGCCCTGCGAGCTGCACCGCCACCATCGAGAGCAGCACAGCCGGCACG
>Ga0307515_10003181_pt1 | contig 34749 bp, 19 predicted proteins | sample 17_EM_MG_FD_194513 | JGI IMG/M metagenome (GOLD analysis project Ga0307515, IMG submission 194513) | Populus trichocarpa ectomycorrhiza microbial communities from riparian zone in the Pacific Northwest, United States - 17_EM | ecosystem: Host-associated > Plants > Roots > Unclassified | place...
GAGGGATATTCGAACCCATAAAATGAACCCAGAACATCCGATGACTCGGCTACTTCTTGAGTGCTTACTTGTTAAAAACGGAAACTTAGGCTACTTCACTATTGCGTGTTGGATTAGTTTTTCTTGGTCATTATGATAACATGAATGAATATTCCTTTTTGACCCAGTGGGTTTTCAGCTTGCCTGTACACTTTGGGTTCTTAAATTGCTTCTCAGATTGTTTCTTCTATTGATATTTTTTATAAATGTTTTTTTTTCTGATAATTTTAATGTTAAAATTAAAAATATATATTATTATAATGTATTTTTAATTTAAAAATACTTATAAAAAAATATCTTGCATTGCAATACTAAATACACGTTATTTATTTGGATTGTTTTTATAAAAAATAGATACAGAAAGAATATAAATATATTTAGCTGAAATAACAAAAACAAAAATAAATCTGAATCGTTAAGATGTATAAAATATATATTAATTATCTGATATTTTCTAATGTATCCCTTTCTTTCTGTCCCGACTGAATTTCAAGGTAAACTTTATTTTTTCCCTTAAATACAATAAATTTCCACGACTTTTCTGATATTTTCTAATGTCAACCCTTTTACTTTTCAAGAATTCTGATATTACCTCCAAAGTTAAATAAATTGCTTTTTAAAATTTTAATTCTTAAAATTTTTATTTTGATTTTTAATCATGTTTTAGATATTATGATATATGTATGAATTTGGGAGAAAGAAATGAAATACAAGTTAGAAAAAATAAAATAAACACCATAAAAATACTATGAAACAAGTATTTTTATAAAAATATATTTATCTAAACACATATCAGTTTCTTAAATTATTTTCAAAAGTAATTTAAACATATTATTAAATATAAGTCTTAGTAAATATATAAAATCTAAACCATTATTATTAAAATTGGCTTAGTTATGTAAGTTAATTTGGTGACCTATTGATGTAGTACTTGATCAAAACTAAATTTTAAAGTTAATTAAATGAAAGTTAGGGAGTGTTTGGTATTGTAACTGTATTTTAATAAATATTAAAATAATAATGTTTTAAAATTTATTTTTGATATTAGCACATTAAAATAATTTAAAAACATCTAAAAATTAATTTAAATTTTTTAAAAAAACAAAAAACACAAGCATGCAGCAATATCAAATTGGGTATTAATCTATTGAATTCAATCAACACCAAGTTTAATTTAAAAAATTTAAATAATATTATTTAAACATTAAAAAAAATAACTTTTTCTGAATTAATGCAAGTTAACCTTTCAATTCTTCATACGGGTCTTGAAATTTAACTGAAATGTTTTTTTTTTAAAAATGCAAGGATGGTATTGGAGTTTTTAAACTATAGGGATAGGAGTGAAATATCGATGCATGTACATGTGTGAAAACATAAATTGCCCGGAATTTCATATAGGATATATAGCCCTTTGATTTGATCTCACCCTCTCTATCATCATCCACTACACATCTAATTCCATTTTTTTCTCTTTATATATCTAACCTTTGATCATCATCATCTCTCGTATTTTTGCATCCACTGATCTCCCTTTTGAGATTTTCTCAGTTTGCTCTTTGATCAATTCAAGGTAGAGCTTTCAGTCTTGAAACATTTATGTTTTTTTCTTGATTTGGTTCACTGGTGATTGGCTGGCCAGATCAGGGAGAAACAGGAGGAACAACATGGGGTTTCTTGGAAAATCTTGTAGGGGCTTTTTGTTTCCCATTTGTTGACTTGTTGGCAGAGAATTTAAAGAAAAAATAAAGGGTTTGCAGAAACAGAGGATATTGAACCAGAGAAGCAGGGGAGACTGAGAATTTGAGATTTGGGTATGGGTTCTTTGATAAATTCTTGGACTTTATGGTGTTAATTTTGTATAGATCATAAAAAAATCCATTTGAAATATTAAAATCCAGTATGCAAGTGTAATTAATTCTTACTCCTTGCCAAAGCTTTTTTCTTGAGTGATTAGAATTAATTTCTTGCATCATGAATTTTAATATATTTGCAGCTATGATGATCGTGATGTTGATGATTAAAGATAAAAATTGAAAATTGATACACTTTTCTGCACTTGATCATCGAATGGAACCACCCCATTTTGTGTACAAGGGAAATCTTTTGCTTTTTGAAACTTTGAGACCCTCTTTTGGTTGGAATGTAAAGATGATTGATTTACTAGTTGCTGCCACTGTTGGTTTGATCAAAATATCTCCGTCCATGATCATGCTAACTAGTTTGGATTTGTGGTTTATCTTAGCTTTCGAGGAGTTTTCATTTGCATGGTGTTTTTATTTTGGAGGTTTGATTTGAGAATTGAACTTTGCTGATAGATTTATAATTTAAGGTAAATACTTTTTGGCTGAGATTCTCTTACTGTGAAAAGTTTTAGTTCTTAGTACGATGTTGGATTACAATGTGATGATGTCGGTATCTGTTTGTCTGTTTTTATTTAGCTATTTAAATCCTCTAACCTGCAACGTTCAGGCACTGCGATAGTTTGGCAATGCCCATGGATGCCACTACGAGTGGAACCCCAACTATACAATACCATAACATCAATGATCAGCCTGTCACTGTCACAGCCATTGTTGCTGTTCCTGTTTCAACATATCAGCGAAATCAGCGCCATTGTTTTGGGGACTTGATTCCTGGAGAATTCCCGTTAGCTACCAATCCATCAATTGTCCTTCATGTTCTCACCGCGTGTAACTTGGATCCTCAAGATCTTGCAAAACTAGAGGCAAGTGATATTTTTCTTTGACTTGTGACTGTGAAGCTCTTTTTTATTTGGTAGAATTGATAGTGCTGCTGATTTGATTTCCATTGTGCATGTTGCAGGCAACATGCTCCTTCTTTAGGCAGCCAGCAAACTTCCCCCCCGACAATGAATTATCCATATCAGAGCTTGCTGCTCTGGATATGTGTCAAAAAAGAGCCATATTTAAGCCAATGGCACCTGAAGAACGCCAAGATTTGAAACAAAGATGCGGGGGCTCGTGGAAACTGGTCCTGCGATTTTTGCTGGCTGGAGAAGCATGTTGCAGGAGGGAGAGATCCCAGGCAATTGCAGGACCTGGTCACAGTATTGCTGTGACATCGAATGGAGTAGTTTACTCCTTTGGCTCTAATAGCTCAGGACAACTTGGGCATGGCACCACTGAAGAGGAGTGGCGACCTCGGCAAATCAGGTTGCTCAACCTCTACAATCACTTCTTACACCATGTATTGTTAATTGAGGAAAATGCAAAGAGTGATTGCTGTGCTAGAGAAAGTTAATGGAATTTCACTGTGTTGCAGATCCCTCCGAGGCATTCGAATTATCCAAGCAGCTGCTGGACCTGGTAGGACAATGCTGATTAGTGATGCTGGACAGGTTTATGCCTTTGGAAAGGATTCCTTTGGTGAAGCTGAGTACGGAGCTCAAGGATCTAAAATGGTTACAACTCCACAGCTGGTTGAGTCCTTGAAAAACATATTTGTGGTGCAAGCTGTGATAGGAAATTTTTTCACTGCCGTATTGTCCAGAGAAGGAAGGGTTTATACATTTTCTTGGGGAAATGATGGCAGAATTGGTCATCAGACAGAGCCAAATGATGTTGAACCCCATCCTTTGTTGGGGGCACTTGAGAACATTCCAGTGGTACAAATTGCAGCTGGATACTGTTACCTTCTTGCTCTGGCCTGTCATCCTAGTGGCATGTGAGTGTCTCTTAATCATGCAACATTGCAAAAGAAAAAACTAAAAATTTTCTTTGGAATTTACTTTTTAACCCTGGATAAGAATTAAGTTCTGTTTAAGATTGTCCACAATTTAATATCCTACTAGCCATTCCAAAATCCTTGAGATATATTCTTTTGTCTCATCACTGTTTGGTCATGACTGCTATTGAACTGGCTACAGCAGTTTAGTAGTTTCTCATCTTTTGTGTTATATTTTGGATGTATACCAGGTCAGTATACTCTGTTGGATGTGGCTTGGGTGGGAAGCTTGGACATGGATCAAGAACTGATGAGAAATACCCCCGATTGATAGAACAGTTCCAGCTTTTGAACCTTCAGCCAATGGTGGTTGCTGCTGGTGCATGGCATGCTGCTGTGGTAGGGAGGGATGGACGGGTTTGCACATGGGGTTGGGGTCGCTATGGGTGTTTGGGCCATGGAAATGAAGAGTGTGAATCAGTTCCTAAGGTGGTGGAAGCATTGAGCAAGGTCAAAGCTGTTAATGTTGCTACAGGGGATTACACAACCTTCGTGGTTTCTGATGACGGTGACGTATACTCATTTGGTTGTGGTGAATCTGCTAGTCTAGGTCATAATGCTGTTGCTGATGAACAGGTATGGCCTCCAGTTTTTTTTTTATATAGATTTTGTTTTCATTAATGCAGAAGGAAAAACGTTTGCCTAATTTCCTGGTCTCATGAACAATTTTTTTCTGTAACCCCCATGATTTTGGCACTTGAAGTGCAATTCAAGATCAATGGTCTAATTTCTATAATGTTTATTACTCCATGCAGTCATTACAGAATGAAATTACATTTTTTTTTCCCATATTCATTTAACATTAACAGTGATTGATTGATTAACCTATTATTATTATATACCTATACTTAAAAGGTGATGGCGACATTAGAAACTGATAATGCTTCATGTTGCATTCATTGTTGTCTTGTTGTAATTTGACCATGATTTTGAAATGCTATCTCTGGATATTGATGTTTGCATGATTCTTTGATTAAGTTACTGAAGGCTGTTTAACTTTGTAAAACTTCTCTTCTTCAGGGAAATAGGCATGTCAACGTGTTAAGCCCAGAGCTAGTAACGTCATTGAAGGAGGTGAAGGAGCGAGTAGTGCAGATCAGCCTAACCAATTCCATATACTGGAATGCCCACACCTTTGCACTCACTGAATCTGGGAAACTGTATGCATTTGGTGCCGGAGACAAAGGGCAGCTTGGTATGGAACTTGTCAACAACCAAAGCGAAAGGGGGAATCCAGAACGTGTGGATGTGGATCTAAGGTAGAAATTAATTATACCGCGTCCCCACCGTTCCTCCTCGAACTATGCTAGTATCATTTACCATCATCACACATTGCATTTGATGTTTAGATTTCCTTGTTTATTCTGTACATAGGAAACAGAAAGACAATTGTTAAGATTTAAGGCTAGGTAGTAATGGCCAAAGCTCATTCATGTATATGATAACATTTAAAAAGATGACTAGTGCTTGGCTGCAAGTTGTTAATAATTCATGCATTGGTTAACGTTCATCAATAACTTGTTTATGTTGATCTGGATTTCCCAACTCAATTCATGTTCACTTACTTGGTTTGAGTGTTATCAGTAGCCTGTAGGTTCTATAGATTTGGGACCATCGAACAAATGTTTCCCAAATTCACTTCTAGTTGCCGATAAAACATCGATGATTCCAGGCAACTCGGGGTAGTTTTCTTAGCTTATAGTTGTGATTTTCTAGCAGAGCCACCCGAAGTAATTAAGAATAAATGCCTTCTCGGTGTGCTTTTTAAGTACTCTTTTTTTATAGGGAAATGCTTCAATATTTGCTTTTTAAGAATTTCATGGAGCTTATGAATAGGTGGTGGTCTTTGTAATATTCTCAGGGTGATGGTATATTTCCCGGCCCAAGTCTTCTGGGGCCGAAAGGCTTCGTCTTAATTATTTGTTTAATTCATTGCATTACAATATGCATTTCTATTTTCCTTCCACTGATATGGATGGATGGATGTTAAAGTGAGTTTGACGCATCGTTATCATCAGATTGGATTGGGTTACGGGTTCAGTCAAGCTGGGTTTATTGTTTGGGAAAAGAAAGTTTTTTTAAAAAAAATGAAATGGTTTTTCTTTTGAGAAAAAATGAAATTAATTAATTAATTAATTAAAATTAACTCGGGCAAGACTCATATAGGTTTGGTTAAGTTAATCAAGTGGTAGGTTGGCATGTCGGGTTATCCGAATTTGATTAGGTCAACTAGTTAGAAAGCAAACTCGACTCGAGCCTATTATCCGGGCTTAAAAACTCGAGAGGAAATAAGATGTGAATTTGATTTTTAACCTAAGTCATCTCGAAATAACCATAATCACACTTGGATTGGCAAACCTAGCAACCAAACGTAATTGTCACATTTATTTCAAAAGGCTACTATTTGATTTGTTGTTTTTTCTATCCCTCCTTCTCGAGAGATGCATGTGAACAGGTTTAATTTCAAGCAGATACTACAAGTTTTAACCGGTGAGTTTTTGGTGTATCTACTAATTAATTTGCCAAAAACCTTTGGCTATCTCACATATTTGGTAGATGAATGAGATGTGCATTTAGATATGTAATTTATCTACTTTAATATATATATTTATAGTTATTTTATAATCTCAATTTGAAAAATATTTTTAACCCAATACATTAAATTATTTTTTATTCAACTTTAATTTCAACCACAGTTTTAACCAAACATATATTTTACCAAACTACCTTTAACTAAAAATTTAATTTCTGAAACGATGAATCATTGAACCAACTATCAAACAGGGTGGAATTTAATAATCCTGCTAGTGACCTCCCTTCCTTCCCATGTGTTTTTGTTTTTCAAAAAGGGAAGAAAAAACAGAGACATCCATGCTAAAACAATGGTGTGCTTCTGGATCCTTGCATGTGAGCCAAGTGCCTGGGCAAAGCAAACGTGAATATTCTCATTTTCTCCCATCATTGAAGCATAGACCACACAAGTGGGTCCTTTGATTTGATCCCACTGTTTATGATTTCCCCAATCAAATCATATTTACCCTCACTAATTAACCTTAAGCTCAGTCGCTAATCAGGAAAAAGGAATATTCTTCAGCAGAAAGTAAGTCAAACATTGCTGTCTGCCTCCTAATTTGGTACCCGAATAAATACCATGGAATATCGCTCCCATTAATTAAAACACCAACGATTTCTCGTTCAACTCATGTATTTTTTTTTTACTTTTTTTTTTTTTTTTTTCAAGAAAAAGAAGAGTATACATGGGTTTCCTTGAAAATGTGAGCTGGGAATTAATGACTCTTTAATGTTGTGGAGAAGAAGACGATGATATCTAGAAGAAGAAGAGTAAAATATGTTGTGTGTGTGTCTGGTTTAACTTATGTTCTACTCTATTTAAATTTGGTTTTTGCTTGGTGAGACGCACCTCATCGATTTATAATTTTTTTTATTGAGAAGAAAATCATGTTATTAGCTAATTAACATGGCTTATCGGCTCGTGCGAGCTGCCAATTTCATCCATTAACATATATAATCTATTTTATTATAACATGTTGCAAATTATCCAAAAAAATCTTGATTTTTTCTAAGATAACTTTTGGTTGTTGTCGTATATTTTTATATATATAAAAAAGGTGAATCAAAAGAAATTATTCTATTATTTATTTATGATTTTTTTAGTGAAAAAACCGCAAAACCGATTAAATCGAGAAAACCGGGAAAAAATAACTGAAAAAACCGAACCGTGAAAAAAAACCGATTAAAATTTTGAAAACACCGACCGATTCGGTTCTGTTTTATAGGTCTGAAACCAAAAAAACCAAACCGAACCCAAACAAAAAAAACTGGAAAAAAACCGAGCCAAACCGGTTTGAATCAGTTTTTGTCCTAAAAACCAAACCAAAACCGGTTGGTTTGAACCAGTTTCGGTTCGGTTTTGGTTTTTTTTTTTTAAATTTGATTTAGTTACTTTTTTTGATAAAAACCGAACCGAACCGAACTGAAAATGATCACCCCTAAAAAGAAACATTTAGCGGTCTTGAATATTTATTTATCCTCCATGTATAAAAGTATAATTTATTCATTATTATCATGATATATTTCATTTTTATATGAGTATTTATAAATTTTTTCTCTCTCTCCTTAGTTTACTAGATTAAATATAAGTGGTTATAAATTCAAACAATTAATTAACTACTTTCTATTGATTTCATGATCACATATATTTGAAAAAGCCTTTTAATAAAATAAAAACTAAAAACAAATGGAGTCAAAACTAATCACTTATTCAACTAATTAAATTAATTTACACCTCAGTCCATCAAAAATCTATTTTTAAATCCGGTCGACAGCATCTAATAATTCCTGAAAACCTTATTACTAAATTTGTCTTTGATTGTTTAGGAATTAAAAAAATAAAAACTAAAAACCTAAAAAATAGTATTAGCCCAGAAAATTAATTATGTAACTTGATTTATATTAAGGTTCAAATTAAATTTGATTCCATGTATTTTGATTAACTTAATAAATCCATTAACAATTAAAATAACCGGGTTGAAATTTAATTTATTTTTTAAAAATAGATATTAAAAAATTAATATTGTTTTTAATTTATTTAAGGGTCTATTTAAAAGTGTGATAAAAATTATATTTTAAAGTATTTTTCGCTCAAGAATATATTAAATAATATATATTTTTTTATTTTTTTAAATTTATTTTTAACATCAACACATTAAAATAATTTAAAAATACTAAAAAATTTAATCTTAAAAAATAAAATTTTAAACAAACAGTATTTTAACCAAAATGACAAACGGGGTTTAATATGGCTAATCCATCACCCGGAATTTTAATAACTTTGCTCGACAGGTTTAAGAAGAGGCAATTAACCAACTCGAAAAGAGGTTTAGATGACGTGTGATGCACCAGGGAGCATCGGCAACTCCTGGCCCTACAAATTTCCCATCACATGACGTTGATTAAAACATAACCATCCATTCTTTCCTCAAATCATCAACTAAAGATCAAACGGTCGCTGCAGATTCTCTTTTTCTGATTGTGAAGGGCCCACTCTCTCTGACTTCATAGACACGTTTCGATATTTCATGGCGTTTCTTCTGTGGGTTCCACTTCTTGGAATGTACGTATGCACCACGTTTATATTCTATCCAGTTGGCTTGGGGTTCGAGCCGCCGCCGCCACTACGCCAGTAATTATTTTTTATTACTTTATATGTTAAAATAAATAAATAAATAAAAGAACTAAGTCCTAATTTTCTGACGAAATCCCAATAAATCTAAGCGTTATTTCTTAAGACAGAATTTAAAATGGATTGAATTAATCAATTTGTTTATAAAACAAGCTAATTGGATAAAAAAGCTACCATGCATTGAAGACTTTATGTATGTAATTTTTAAAGTTCGCATTATTTTTTTTTTCATTTTAATTATTCTAATTACAGTTAAAATTTATTTTTTAAATAAGAAAATATAAATTTGATGATTTTTATTTAATTTAAACCACGTTTTTTTTTGGTATAAAATATTTTTTGAAAAATATTTTTATAATTATTTTTTAATTTTTTTTGTGTAGAACATTATATAACAAAACTCGTTAAAGTGAAATCATATTTAATCCATAAACTTATTTTATTCATTGAAAACAATTTTAGTGCATAAAATTTTGTTTTTTTATATATATATAGTAGTTAATTTACATATATTATTTAATTATTTTAATTGCTATTACTATTATTATCATCGTTTTTGTTATTATTTTATTATCATTTTATTTTTTACCATTGTTATTATTATTATTATTATTATCATATGTATTTATATTTTATTATTTTCTTATAACATCGTTATCTTATCACTGTGATATATCATAATTATTCTACAATTAATATATTTAAAAAATTTATAAAAATAATTTCTTATTACGTGGTTAATCATCGAATTAGATTGTATTGCTAGAGTTGAAATATATAAACTCATCATGGCTTAGGTAATAAAAAAAATCATCTGCGCTTCGTTATTGGGTCAGGATTTTTATGTAAAAAATAATATTCATTGTTCCGAGTCTGTTTTTGTTTTTTGTTTTTTTTAAATCCTATAATATCAAGTTATAGAGATGACTAGATTAAATAAACTAGTTTTATTTAAATTAAATGATAAAAAAATAAATAAGGATATAATGTATCAAAAAAAAATGATCACTATAATCTAGAGTAAAAAAATTATTTTTTTAAAATTAAATAATATAACTTAATTCCTAACTAATTAAATATAAAATGATGAGATTTGATAAAAATAAAATAAAAAAACAAATTGAGTCAACCCGAATCTTGTTAAATCTACAATTCAAGTCATGAGATCGTTCTAACTTATTAGAAGAATAAAAAAGCAAGAAGAATCACTAAGTGATCTTTTAAATAAAAAAGCAATGATGAAAAAAAAAAAAACTAAAAAGAAAGTAAACTAAACTTTTACAATTTTCTTGTGCTTCTAGAGAGAGTGTTACAGCTCAGCTTACTAATTAATCACATTCAGCATTCAATAGCTGGCTAGCATGTCCCCGTAGTATGTAGTGGTTGTTTTTCGCAGGGGAAAGAAAAATGGTGGGTTTGAAAAGGAAAGCAGCACCTTCTTGGTGCCATTTTTCATAGATTTTTTGTCACTTAGAAGGTAAGTTTCAACCATTGTTTTGACCCTTTCATGACTCCCAAAGTCTTTAGATCGAGTCATTCCCAAGTATCCCAGTAGTGAATGGTCAATTATATTAGCCTCATAATTTGTAAATATGTAGGGCATGCATGCATTTATAGACTTCTATCAAAATTCCTTTGACAAAAAATGGTCGCCTACCTTTACTCGGAAGAACATAGGGAACAAAGACGAATTAGAATTGGGCTCTGCTTGCTCTTTCCAGACACAAAATGCCCGCACAAATGTCGTCCAATTACAAGGGCTGCTGCCACTTGCTGACTCCTGTCATGCGGAAGAAGCCGCCCTACATCAGCCCTTTCTCTCTCAGGTTTTCTCACTAAAGAAAATCAAGGGATCACTAGAAAACAAGAATAATAAAGAATTCATGAAAAGTAACCAGGAGGAGGAGGAGGAGGAGGAGAATCATTGTTGCTTTCTCTCTCGTTCTCTGGTCAGAGATTACCCACTAAAGCACACTGTGCAACCGCGTAAAGACACCATAAAACAATAAACATTGACCATATGCCAGGAAAATCAACTGTGTTCACATAAATTTCGCAAATAATTAGGATCTTGAAAGGGTTTGGTTCTTGCAGCACATGGGGGATCTTACTTGGCCAGACATATATATCCAAATTAATTCGAGTTTTTTCTCTCCAAATATCCTTGTTTCTATCTGGCAGTACACCTGGTCTGCATTTAAAATGTAAGAACATGAGTTTCTTAATTAATATTTTTTTAACCTAAAACCCTTTTATAATTAAGAACATCTATAAAATATTATCGAACACTCATTTAATATATACCAAAGTAATATTTTTTTATCTAATTACTTTCATTCGTAGAAATATATATTTCTATATATGAAATTAACACTTATATATAAATAAAGTGTGAGACATAATATTATTTTCGAAACGGAAGAAAGTATGGATCAATGATGATATCGATGGGTGATTTATTCTCTCTAAATAATAACGTCCATATTTTGATCTAGATGATAAAATAAAATCATTATCATGATGCATTTTAAAACTGCTTTTTTTTAATCCTATTTTAAAAGAATATAAACTCATTTTAAAACTGTTTTTAAAATATAAATTTATTTCATGTATTTGTATCGATTTTTCAACTAAACTCAACTAAAAATATTAATTTCTTCAACTAAATTCATCTTCTATAAATATCTCTTTTATTAATTTGTTTTGAAATACTAATTAAACACATTATACTCATACTTGCCATCACGTATTAAAAAAAAAAGATTTACATATCTTTCTTTGTAAATCCTATTTTTTAAAAAATAAAAATTCATACTAAAACTATTTAAAAAAATAATTTTTTTTTTTTAAATCATTTCTTCAACTACGCACGGTTCCTGTATCTTTTCCCTCGCTGTGAAACACTAATCGAACACGTTATGCTCACACTGTGCCGTCATGTGTTTTCTTCTTATTCTTTCTTTACACTCATTTTTGTGACCGAAAAAAACTAAGATAACGAAAGAATAGAAAAAGACAAGAATGTCCCTTCTCATTTCTTGATATGCTAGTAAACAACGAGTACACCAACCCAAGAAGACACCACAAATACCCTCTCAAGTCTCGTGTGTTTCCATCTTTTGCTTTTAAGACCAGTTTGCTAGAAAGTGAGAGTTGTTGATTTTTCCTTCAGCAAAAGACTGCATAACTCCCTTTTCCCCCCCTCTTTAATCCATGGATACTGCTACTCAGTGGGCACAGGTAAAGACACCGTCTTTTTTCTCTACACACAATCATGCTGTTCTTTTCCCTTTTCTCCTTTTCTGGGTTGGGGTTTTCAAGGCTAATTAGAATAGTATTTATCTTTTGGTTTGGTGGTATGTATGTTTTTTTCTTGATTACTACTTGCTTGGTAGTATATGTAAAGTTCACTTTTTTCTCCATGGGATGATGCTGTTCATCAGCCCCCACTAATGTTTGAATTTATGTGTTCTTTGTTCTTGAAAGTTGAGAGGACTGCACTTCTTTTTATCTCCACCATCTGATAAAGCACCTAGAAAAGTTTTATAGTGTTTTTATTTTTCCTGTTGCGTGTAATCCTCAAAGGGTTAACAAGTCTCCTTTTGTTTTCTATGTCTTGTTTGTTTCCTCTCAACTTTCCTTTTCTCCATCTTAATTCATCTACCAAATTTGGAGTGAAGAGTTGTGAGAGGGCTTTGTTTTGTGTTGTATGAATCCTGAAATTATGGCTTTTTTGTGTCCATGGTTTTTCACTTTCAGGGGATTGGTGCTGTTAATCCAATGGAAGGTTCAAGGCCTGATGTGTTAGAGAGAAGGGCAAGGCCTCAAAAGGATCAAGCTTTGAATTGTCCAAGGTGCAATTCCACTAATACCAAATTTTGTTACTACAACAACTATAGTCTTTCTCAGCCAAGGTACTTTTGCAAGACTTGTAGAAGGTATTGGACTGCAGGTGGGTCTTTAAGAAATGTTCCTGTTGGTGGTGGTTCAAGAAAGAACAAGAGGTCATCAAGTACTGCATCAACATCAGCAGCAGGAGCAGCTGCTTCAAAGAAGTTTCCTCTTGATCTGACCCAACCAAATCTCCCCCATTCAGCTTCTCAAAACCCTAAGATCCATGAAGGTCAAGATCTAAATCTAGCTTACCCCCCATCAGCTGACGATTATAGTAATTTGTCTGAGTTTGTTGAGATACCTTTTGATACTGAAAGCAACAAAACCCACCATCAAAACCCTAATCCTTCAAGTACATCTCCCTCTCATCATCATCATCATCACGTCTCACCCATGGAGTTTCTCAAGAGTACTGCCATGAATTCAAGAGGATTTAGTGCTTTCATGTCAATTCCACCACTATCCGATTCAAACAACATGTTTTCAACTGGGTTTCCTTTACAAGAATTCAAGTCAACTCAGAATTTTTCTTTAGAAGGGCTTGAAAGTGGGTATAGTAACACTCAAGGGGTGCACGAGACTTGTGGTAGTGCAAGGCTTTTGTTTCCTATAGAAGACTTGAAGCAGCAAGTTCCAAGCAATACTGAATTTGAACAGAATACCAGAGAGCAAAGAGATAGTGCTCCAGTTGGGTATTGGAATGGAATGTTAGGTGGTGGATCATGGTAATTAACAGAGATGATGGATATGGTCACAAAAATGTTTAGCCTTGTGTTTGATCTTAATATAGCCCCTCCCCCCACCTTTTTTTTTCTTCACCTGGTGAGTGACTTGTTATATGTTGAATCAAAACTAGCTAACAGGTAGGGTTCCATGTCTCTCTCTTGCTTTCATCTCTAGCCTTATTTTCCCTCCCTTCTCTTGACTTCATCTTGCTTGGTCTTCTTCCTCACTCCTACTCAATGTGGATGCATGTTTGAAGCTTATTTTAGCTACGGCTTCAAGATGGAACAAGAAGTCTACAGGCTTCACTTAAATTGAGAACAAAGAGAATATGTACTTACCTAGCTCTCTCTTTTGGGTTTCACGTCAAGAGTTACTTGTTGGTACCTACCTAGCTTAAGTTTGGACCTAAGTGTTCTAAGTGTGTAACATGTACTGTGATGAGGATGATGTTGAACATGATTTGACTAGTTTTGTTAATATTTTTAATTAAGAACTGGGATTTGCGTTATGGTATGATTATTGATGATTCTTTCCATATGGATTATTCACTTTCTTGGGCTTGAAGTGAGTTGGCATGATGGCTGTCAATCCTTTACAGCACTTTTCGTGTTTCTCCTCTCTCTTTCTCTTGCTTTTTTGCTTGCCAACAGGTCCTGAAGTGTCGGGTCTTGTCAACACTATCTTGGTCTTTGAGATTCTTCCACCCATTAAAGCAATCTTCATGAGGCAAGGTAGGATCTGAAGATTAACCACCAGATCACGACTTGGTATGACCCATTAGCCATTTCTCCACATGGTATGCCACTTTCTCCCCATAGGAGATCTAATGCAAGCTTCTTTAGAAAACACCTATCGCTTGCTTTCTAATATCAATCTAATCAAGGGTTCAATTCTGCATTTTTCCCTTTTTAATATATGAATTACTCCACTTTCTTTTCAATGATTCAACTTCATTATTCTAGCACTCCTGCTATTTGGTCCTCTTATTTTTTGGAATGTGCTTTTTGATCCTCTTATTTCTCCTATTCTATCTTTCCACCAAGGAGGAGGGTTGCGGTAGGTTGACACACAATGTAAAACTTACTCATGTCTTATATATATATATATATATATGCTATTTGATCCTTAGCTACAAGATTTTCCTATTTTAGACACTCAATTTGAACTCTTTGCACAACATTTTGCCCCAATTTTATGAAAGACAATTGCTTGCCCGCTTTTTTTCCCATTGTATTTTTAAATACAAAGAAGCTCTAGCTTGAACTGGCATTCACCTCCTGTCTCCTTAGTTAGGTCCCACAAACATTCCCCTCGGTTACTCTGCCAAGGAATAATGTTCTCCACTAAACAAAGCAAATCCTTCAAAGAAATATATATATATATATATATGATCACCATACTCCCATCATTAATTTACAAGAAAATAGTATGCACATCCTGCATAGATTATACATTTGTTATTGCATTATTATATGCAATGTGGACACCTTGAAGCCGTTAATGGAGGTGGGGTGACCCTTTTCTTGCTAAACAATTATGTTTCTAATAACTTGTTATGCTGAGTTGTTCTTCTAAATTTGTCAATGAAATTGACAGATGTTTCATGTTTCCTTTTCTAGTGTCGGTGACGATTATAGAGAATATTTTTAACCCTTCCCGTGGAGAGGGCAACTTGCCTTTGTCCCCGGAATCAGTGGTTGAATTTTAGGCACTGCGAATGTAATTGGTGTTCATTATTTGATGAACCCGGCCGTTGTATGGTGGCAAAGAGCCCTTTCTTTAACGAGATTGCGGAAGAATAAGAATATATGCGGTTCTTGTGTTGCGGCAAGAGTTATTTCTTTTTTTCACACTGGTAGACTTTTTAGTCATAAGATGAGGATCTTGATCGAGTCTTCAAACAAATCTTTGTCTACACTCGAACAATTCCCTATCTCAATTAGATTTCTAAGGTTTCGAAAAGTTTTTAATTGAGGTTTTCCATCCATATTCGTTGATGGATTCCCTTCAAATTTTAACATTTCAAGTGGAAATTCTGTAAAGATTTTACATAAAAAGAAAAAACCTCAATGGGAAAATTTTTAACTACGGCACTCAACTGAGACTTCTTGTTATAATTTGGAGGCTAACTTAAAGTTTGTTCTTGGACTCCATCGTTATCTTCTTCTATCTTCATTTTTTTGCACATAACCCCATGTAATGCATGTCGCGCTCAATTGCACCGACTCCATGCAAACAAGGAAATTGCTTACATAGATAATTACGCTTTCCATGCTGGATCCACATGTTGATGGCGGCTGCAACCTCATCAGGGTTTCACCTATAAAAGTTTCTATACTGGTGTAAGACACTAAATGCCCACAACCTCGAGTGCTATCCAAGTATGCATGAAGATGAAGGCTTAATATGGTGAAAGTAGCTAGTATCTACAGAAGCCAGTGATGTCCCCGTCTATAGGTCACTCATTGTCACGTTAATTATTTAGAACTGCTGGACTGGATGACAATGGACACCTGAAAGCTGCCTAGCTCTTGATCATAGCAGACAGTGATGGAGTTAAAATTCAATAATTATCTTTGAATTACAGAATGTTTTCCGCTTTAAGTAGCCTCTTAGCTTGGCTGCAGAATCATGGGCCAAATCTTTCAGTTTTTTTTTTGTCCCTAAAGTAAAATCATATTATTTATCAAATGTATTATTCATTTTTTTGTGTTCTTCGGGGGTTGTGATTGGCAAATGCTAAGGTAGAAATATAAAATTGGAAGAACCAAAGGATATATTGAGAAGCCAAAATCATTTATACAAGCAAAAAAAATTGAACAAATTTCAATGATATATAGAGTTAATGCTTTGATGACAAACTTTTTTTATCAATAACTGAGAGGCTATGATTAGAACCTTCATCAATTAATGTTTAATGTTTTCCCTTGGAGATTTTCATGGTTGTGTTGAGGTGTAAAGTATGTATGTATGTATATATATATATACAGCCTCGAACTTTGAGATAGCTAAGCATGTACAAATCCACTCCATGGTAGATTGATGCATAACAAGGGGCCAATAATCATCCAGAGAGAGAGATACCATAGTTGCAATCAAAAGGTCTAGACAGCAATGACGTTAGACGGGCAGATATTAAAACAAAATTCCTAGTATTAATTATGCTTTTTATATTATAGAGCTAAGCGAGATGCCAACTGGCCTATTAGCTCAGTTGGTTAGAGCGTCGTGCTAATAACGCGAAGGTCGCAGGTTCGAAACCTGCATGGGCCATGTCTTCATTTTCTTTTTTATTTGGATGCTAAAATTAGGAATAAAAAAGAAAGGATAAAGGAAAATATGAGAAAATAAATCTTTAACTTTCCTTTTTCTAAATCTAAACTGTTAGAAAAGCTAAGAAAAACAAAATGATAGAAGTTTGCCCACAACGAGTGCTGGGGGTGCCCAGCACCGCACCTGCACATGTTTTTGGGTTCCTGTTTTTTTTTTATTTTTTATCAATCTGGTAAGTTTTCTCACGGTTTATTGTGACTTCTCTCTGAAGGTTTTTGTATCACAATTATAGGAGGCCATCAAGTTTGTGCTCTACAACGGTTGGTTTCTGAGGAAATTGTTTCATTACTTGAGGAAAAATGATAAGTTGACCATCGAAGTAATTAAGCATCAATCTAGCTATTGATCATCTCATGCACTGCATTTTCTGAGATGTGGTGAAGTACCAAATTTTCGTTCTGCTACCCATTGTATTTTCCCTTTTTATCAAACTAATAATTGTGTTGATTTTGCAAGCTATTGTCTTGAAATTTGTTTTCTTTTTCTTTGCATGTTATGGTGTCATGTACGGACTTGCTAGTCAAATCCAAGATCTATGCATTTATTGGAACTCAATGTGCAGCAGCCATGTACATATTGCACTGATCATCTGGATGCAGTTTGACATGTGTCTGTGAATGCTAGCGAGAGCACCTACTGAGAGGAAGAAGGTTGCTCAAGTTGCATTGTCTTGGTGTGTATTAATTTGGCTTGTATTTTCCCTTTAACTTGTTATAGCAGAGGCTAGTTTCTTGTCTGATAGAGAAGCTGGGGATCTTGCTCACCATGCGATAGTGCAGTTTCTTCATCGTTCATTTCTGCTCACTTATTCCCCGGTACCCAAAATGCATGCGAGACAACTATGGCTCCAAGTTTCCTCTGACAGGGAGAGCTCGATGCACTAGCATGATCGAAGGGAACGAGCTCCCTAAATCAAGTTGTCTCAAAGGAGATTTGGACCTCATTTGCATTTGCTCTTAAAAGGGAGCTTAAATCTATAATGTACAGAAGTTCTATCAGTAGCAGTAGCTCCATCTTGTCTAAGGCTATTTTTGCTTAATAGATTGTTTTTTTTTTTTTAAAAAAAAAAGAGAGTAAAATAACACGGTTTAATAAGAATTGGTAGAATAATATAATTTGTAAATGTGCACAATAATAGTAATATAATAAAAAAATATTATTAAATTACTTGCATATTTAACTAAAATATGTTTTACTTGAAAATATATTAAAATAATTTTTTTTATACTAACACATCAAAACTATCAAAAACACTAAAACAAAATATTAATTTTTTTCAAGTAAAATATATTTTTAAAAATATAAAAATATAAAAACTACCAAACTTTCAAATACTCCATTAGTATTTAAGAGCATTTCTAGTAAATATAAAATCTTAAGATAACAACGTACGTTTACCATTTATGTGTAAAAAACATGTGATGAGCGCCAAGAACGCATGAGTGTATCATCTTGGCTTTGTTGATTTTAGTTTAATGTGGGTGTCCGGGCCAGCTTGCGCGTACCTCGACTAATTTCACGGGTCCTGAAGTTAACGATCATGTAAGCCTTCAGTAACCATCATATGAGCAACCATAAGGCTCGAACCTGAGACCACAAAAGAAACAAATCTCTTGATCTCAAGTTTTTACCACTGGACCACCACCTAGATCTTGGCTTTGTGGATTTTATTAAAGGGTGTAAAAAAAATAAATTGTTAGTACATATTATTATTTATATTATTATTTATGATGCAAATGAAATTGTCGTGCATTGTTAAAAAAAAGAAAAAAAGCACCGTTGTGCTGTGAATTCTTGAAGCTGACGGAAGTAACAACAAATTTAAGGTCTTTTAAATAAAATAAAAAATATATAAAATAGTAACTTGATAGCTACGAAAATTTACCCTTTAAAAAAATCTCTAAAAAATTTAATAAAATATTAGCATGATTTAATAATTAAATTAAAAATTACATCCATTATTATTCATTATCATAAGTTACATGTTTAAAATAAAGATTTAGACTTAGTTAAACTTGGCCAAATATGCCGTTGGCTGCGTTAATAAATGCATTTTTAGAATGTATTTGACATTACAATTAAAATGTTGTTTGTTAAAAATTTAATTTTTTATTTAAAATTATTTTTTTAATATTTTTAAATTGTTTTAATATACTGATGTTAAAAATAAATTTTAAAAAGATAAAAAAAAATATTATTTTAATATATTTTTAAATAAAAAATATTTTAAAAAGTAATTATTACTAAACATGAAAGAATTGTTATGTCGATTTAAAGGGTTAGAATGAACAAAAACTAAATATTTGAGGACCATATATATGATGTAATTACTAATTCACCCGTTGAGCAATTTGCCATGTTTATGGGTTCGACTTGTCTTCTTGCAAAGAGAAGGGGCACTTTGCCATGTCCATGAGCCAAAATGACTAGCCAACTGCTGGAACCCATTGCTTGCCCACCATCACCACTTAACCATGTCCCCAACATTCCTCACAACCTCACTGCCCTTTCCTTTCAGAAACTGAAACAAGCCCATCAACCAGTTAACATTTCTCAGCAAAAAAACCGGTCCAATTTCTCTCTACTAGACAATAAGCCATTAAATACAAGCAAGTATGGTTCAGTTCTTGATTCTTGTAAATGCCCAAAACTGGGAAAACAGGTTCATGCTCACACAATCAAAACTGGGTTCGATGCTGATGGATTTGTAGATACCAAGTTGCTTCAAATGTATGCAAGGTGTGGTTTGTTAAAAGATGCAGACTTTTTGTTTGAAACGATGCCAATGAGAAACTTGCATTCGTGGAAAGCAATTCTTAGTGTGTATTTGGATCATGGGCTGTTTGAGGAAGCGTTTTTACTCTTTCAAGTATTGCAATTTGACGGTGTTGAATTGGATTTCTTTGTGTTTCCTTTAGTGTTCAAGGCTTGTAGTGGCCTTGGTAGTGTAGAACTAGGGAGGCAGTTACATGGGTTGGTGATAAAGTTTCTGTTTTGTTTGAATATTTATGTGAGTAATGCTTTGATAGATATGTATGGTAAATGTGGAAGCTTGGATGATGCTAAGAAAGTTTTAGTAAAGATGCCTGAAAGAGATAGTGTAACATGGAATTCTGTTATAACAGCTTGTGCTGCTAATGGGATGGTTTATGAGGCATTGGAGTTTTTGGAGAAAATGAAGTCTTTAGATTATTCTATGCCAAATGTTGTTTCTTGGAGTGCAGTTATAGGAGGGTTTGCCCAGAATGGTTATGATGAGGAAGCCATAGAGATGCTATTTAGAATGCAAGTAGAAGGGCTTGTACCGAATGCTCAAACCTTGGCGGGTGTTCTTCCAGCATGTGCTAGATTACAAAGGCTTGACCTTGGAAAGCAACTCCATGGTTATATCACGAGACATGATTTTATCTCTAACCCTGTTGTGGTGAATGCATTAGTTGATGTGTACAGGAGGTGTGGTGATATGGGAGGTGCGGCTAAGATCTTTTTAAAATTCTCAGTGAAAAATGTACTATCTTGTAATACAATGATTGTTGGGTATTGCGAAAGCGGTGATGTCTCCAAGGCCAAGGAGCTCTTTGATTGCATGGATGTTTTAGGAATAGAAAGGGATTTAATTTCATGGAACTCGATTATTTCAGGTTACGTTAGAAACTTCATGTTTGATGAAGCTTTCAGCATGTTTCAGAATATGCTAATGGAAGAAGGGATTGAGCCAGATTCTTTTACTTTAGGGAGTGTTTTGACTGCTTGTGCTGATACAATTTCTTTGAGGCAAGGGAAGGAGATACATGCCCAAGCCATTGTCAAGGACTTGCAATCGGATACCTTTGTTGGTGGGGCTCTGGTGGAAATGTACTCTAAATGCCAGGACCTAACGGCTGCCCAGATGGCTTTTGATGAGGTGATGGAGAAGGATGTGCCAACGTGGAATGCTCTGATCTCAGGCTATGCTCGCAGTAACCAGATTGAAAGAATTCAATATCTTCTTGAGAAGATGAAAGGAGATGGTTATCATCCAAACATTTATACATGGAACAGCATTCTTGCAGGTCTTGTGGAAAACAGACAGTTAGATTTAACAATGCAGTTGTTCTCTGAAATGCAGATCTCAAAGTTGAGGCCTGATATTTACACAGTTGGAATAATTCTCCCTGCTTGCTCGAGGTTGGCCACTCTTGAGCGAGGAAAACAAGCTCATGCACACTCAATTAAATGTGGTTATGACACAGATGTCCACATAGGAGCAGCCCTTGTGGACATGTATGCAAAATGTGGAAGTTTAAAGTATGCACAGTTAGCCTATGATAGGATATCAAACCCTAATTTGGTGTCCCACAATGCCATGCTTACTGCATATGCGATGCATGGACATGGGGAAGAGGGAATTTCTCTCTTTCAAACAATGCTGGCCTTAGGTTTTATACCAGACCATGTGACTTTCCTGTCTGTTCTCTCCTCATGTGTTCATGTTGGATCAGTCGAGACAGGCTGTGAGTTTTTTGATTTGATGGGGTATTATAACGTTAAACCCACATTAAAACACTACACATCTATGGTTGATCTTCTAAGTCGTTCAGGACAGCTTCATGAAGCTTATGAGCTTATAAAGAAAATGCCTGTGGAATGTGATTCAGTTTTGTGGGGTGCTTTGCTTGGAGGCTGTGTTACTCATGGTAATATTGAGTTGGGAGAAATTGCAGCAGAGAGGCTGATAGAATTGGAGCCAAACAATAGTGGAAACTATGTATTACTGGCTAATTTACATGCTTATGCTAGGAGATGGACTGACCTAGCAAGAGTAAGAGGCATGATGAAGGATAGGGGAATGCACAAGAGCCCTGGATGCAGTTGGATCGAGGACAAGAATGAAATTCATTCCTTTCTTGCTTGTGACAGATCTCATAAGAGAGCAGAAGAAATTTATGCTACTCTAGATTACTTAGCCCTTCACATGAAAACAGGGATAGTACATGGGTAATACAAGTATACAACAAGCTAGCATGTGATACATATACCAGCATTGTACAAGTTTTTATAGCATGTGAGAATACAACTACTGCTGTCTGAAGACCTACAAGCTACTTCTTTTTATGAGAGGTGACCTTCAACTTAACCATGGAAAGTTGCCTTTCCTTCGTTGATATTGGCAGAAAATCTTATCTTTAATATTCTGTTCATGTCTAGTGACTCAAGGATCCTTACCTTCTATGTCATGTCTCAATTGATATCTCATGTTAACATACTAGTAGTTATTTGATAGACAAAATAATCTATTGAAATAAAATTCATTAGTCATTACATAGAAAGACTATACATAATGTTTATTATGCAATTACAGAAGTATGATGAAAGATTTTGCTATTAAAAAGCCAACTAGAAATTTCAGAGTAAAGTTTTCATCTTCTATGAAATCTGGTGTTATTATTATTAGCAGATTACTCTCAATGTAGATAGAAACAGCCTAGGTGCAATAAATTCATGATGGTAATGATATTATATGCGACTGAAATATAATATGATTAGTTTAAGAGAAATAAGATTCTAATTTCACATAACACAATTTGTTTAAGAGAAAGATGTGTAGAATGTCACATAACTTGGTGAACACAAAATAGATGGCATGATTTGTTTGAGAAACAAAAAATTTATATAAAACATTTAGATGATAACAACTATAGGCACGAACATTACTGAAAACTTGCAAGTCTAAACTTTAAATAACTTCCCTTATTCCATGATTTGCAGTAAGAGATTTTATGTTTCTAAGCTGATTGTTGTCAACGTAAATAACGGCAGTAAGGTCATTCTATATCTCATGTTCTTTTGGGCACTATGTGAAAGGTCAAAACAAATTTGTTTAACATTGAATATTTCGATTGTATGCAATTGAATTTAAGTACCAAAACTGGCATGCATATCACATGCAGAGGCAGAGTAGCTGTGTGTAGCACATGAAGCCCCTCGTTTCCATGTGTCTCTTCTGTTTCCTGCTATGTGATAAAATGAGGAAGCAGAAGTTGGGTGTTAGCTTGGCATTAGGCGTTGTGGGTTGTTTTAGTGGCTGTTGGTGTTTTGGCTCTGTGTTTTTATTGAGAGTTTTGAGATATTTTCAACAATGGAACCCATGAAGCAGATGTGCCTTCTGGATAGAATGTTACTGCTCAAAACCAACAATCCCTCTCATGCAGCCAAGAAAACCCAAGGGCACCAATATGGTAAGATTTCACTCACTCACTTATCACTTGTGTATGCCTTATGGTCGCGATGAAAAGGGAGATCATAAAATAAACATCGCAGGTGCTTTTCTTGTCCATTTTGTGCTTCCTTTTTAAATGGGCAGTGATAAATGGTCATACTCAAGTCTAAGGGATTCAGTAGAGTGGAGGCTTTATGCCTTTTTGGTTAGAATTTTGGCTAATAGAAATGTTTACTTCCAAGACTATTTTTATCCTTTCATTTGGTGCACTGAGCTCAAATTTCATGGTGAAAGCAGCAAATATTTGACCGTTCCTCTATACTACTAAGCGCAGGGATTTGAGGTCTAGAAGAAAAATCCATCTTGATTTTTAGGCATACTTTATGCTGAAAACATATAACGACCGGCTTTACCTGTCTTCCTTTTTGCTCAGTCAACAAGTTGTGTATGATTTTTGCTATTTGCGCATATGCCTTGAAAGATGCTACACTTTTCCCAGTTTCTGTTCTGCTTAATTAAACTAATATGCTAGTAATGATATCTAAAGGATTTGTCGTGGCAACTTTGATACAAGGATATGAAGGAAAGTAAGATGAGGATTTGGGATGTATAGAAAACATACATGAATGCTGGTGTTTAATTTATTTGTCTATCATCAGGATAAGGAATTTTATTTCCATTGAATCAAGTTCTATGTCTGTTTTATCAAAATGATGGAGAAGATAGATGAGGAGAGCATAACAACGCAGAAAACTAGAAGTGGGTCTAATATTGTTTACTGGTTTATTGCTTGCTTTCTTCCATGACGCGTGGAGGTACTTTCTCCCTTGCGGAGGAGTATGTTCTTATGCAGTTGCAACTGAGTAACTCAGTCAGAATTCATGTATATACCCCCCCCCCACCTCTTCTCTACAAATGATTGAGATTGTGGGGTATAATTGGTTGACAGTATTTAGAATTTCAAGTTGTTTTTTAGAATTTTGAGAATTGAATCATTAGCTAATATACATCTGCGTGTCTGCATCTTGCAGAGTATGGCTAGTTGTTTTTGAGAAGATGGTAAAAGGGGTAGGTCAAAAATTGAGGGGCTAGATCAATATGCAGATTCAAGGTCATGATTATGGATATCTCCAAACAAAAATCAAATTCGAGGAGCAGGAAGAAAGTTGAAATGTCAACATGAAGAGAGGAATTCCTCAGAATTGATAACTTCTTTGAATTTCTCCATTATTGACATTTAACCTCTCTGTTTCATGATTTTCCAACGAGGCACAGGCGCGACAGTATTTTGGTAGTTCATCTGATGTGATCATTGTAGAACTTGTTTCATCTTATCTTACCTTTGGTAATTAAACGGCGGACATTATTATTGGGAATGGTAGCTTTTAGGAATTTAGCTAGCCAGATAAGGTGTTTGCTACCCATCATTGTGGCTTGAGGTCCAACTGTGTGGGAGCCAAAGTAGGGATGTTACTGTGGTCTAATGTTGCAACCTCACACACATTCCCAGCTAAGTTTCCAATCCATCGAGCTCATGGTGCATGAATGCCTGGACTCTGGCTTGTGTTCTCCCAGCTTGTGTTGGTTTACAAAAGCCCTGAGAAAAAATTTCCGCGGTCATGTAGCAAGTCATGGGTTTTTGTCTACCCCTTTTGGCCGAGAATGAATTGAGGATGTAGTGACATACTTAAATCCTCTCAGATTTGGATTTTTTTTTAAAAAAAAATTATCACAGTAAACATAAAAATTTAATAGAATTATACCGTTCTAAAAAGATTTGGTGAAATAACACAATTTAATCATACCGCGCTTATAAAACACAACATGGTCAAACTATAATCTTCCGCCTCAACCGGTCGATCGGTTGGATCCGGTTGTATTAACTGGTCGATCATTTCATATAAAAATCATAATTTTATAAAGTTTTTCCTTCAAATATGTTTTAATTGTCTTTGTTCAACTTGTAAATTTAAAAATAAACTTCAATTAAAATCTCAAAAAATTATTGTTCACGCAGTAGTGAGTAATTCTGAACAGTTAGGTGTGAGTCTAATATAACTAAATGAGGATCTGCCCCTAACAAATTACGTGGATGGCCTAACAAATGCATTTATAGATTAGTGTGATAGGTCTAGATCTAAGAGGAGATTTGGTCATGCCAGATCAGAATAACAACTCAAAAGGACCATAACTTTTGATTTGACCGTAGAATTGCGATTAAATTTTTACAGGAATTTCTAGAAGTCGTTTTCTCTAAAATAATCATTGTCTTTTTATTTGGACTGTCAGATCTTTAGATATTAAAAATCTCGTTGAGGCTTCCTGATTTTAATAGTTTTAAAATTTTCCTTTAACATGCATGGTAACAAGATAGAAAACAATTAATTTCACTTCACAGAAACATGACATGCAAACTTAATTTGTCATCCCTAATGCACAATTAGGACTAAAGGACTCTTACTTTCCTAAAGTATATTAATCATCAGTTGTCAATGTCAATGAATTCCTTTAATATTATTTATGTCCCTTTTTTGCACCATATAAATATTGCATGATCAAAAGGCAGATAGAGCATTAAATAAAATCATTTTCTTGCAGTTTTGTTCATTAAATTTTAGTGCCAAAAATGGCATCTATATCACATGGGATAGGAGCTTAAGTGTGCAAAGCCAGTCATGCTTGAAGCACCATTCTGCCAAAGCTGTGAACTGCAACAGAAAAGGTCACTTAGTCAAAAACATAAATCACAGTTTTCTTCTAAAACAAGGTGGGTTGCTACAGAGGTTGGTGATATTAGTTCCTGTGAAGAGAACTTTGAGAAGCTTTTCAACAATGGAATGCTATGGAGAAGGAAGAAGACTAAGAGGGAAAGTTGCTGCCACTGAAGCTGAACAACCCAGAAACCATGTCTTACAGTCAAGAAATCCCAGGAACACTAACATGGTAAGATTTCTTACACACATTTTTCACTTGTATATTCCTTTTGGTTGCCAAGAAAAGAGGAGATCATGAAAGAAAATTGGTTTGTTTTCTCTGTCTCTTTTTGCTTCTTTTACTTTGATGGGTTTTAAGAAGTGAGAATAACCTCATAATGCTAGTCTTCAGCTTCAGTTGAATGGAGGATTTTTTTGCCTGTGAATTCGAAATGATGGGAGCTCAGGGGCTCAAAATTTATTTTCAAGTTCCTGTCTTTTCCCAACAATCAAAACATGCTAAAATTGGAAAAGGTTACTGCTTTTCTGATCTTACCATCCTCATTTCCCTGCCTCCACTTTGTGTGTGTTTGTGGTGGGTGGTAAGTTTCTAAGAATGCACTATTGTCTTGATCATATCAGGTTTTGTTTATCTTGGTTTTAGATAATAGAAATGTTTGCTTCCAAGAATCTGTTTCTTTTCTTCTTTTTTCCTTAATTGTTCTTTTGGCACAATGGGCCGAAGTTTCACGGTAAATGTGTTAAATGTTTGATCAATTGCTTGATACTAAATTACTAATGGGGTGTGAGGATCTGAGTTTCAAAAAGAAACTTCATTCTGATAATCAGCTTAGCCTCATATTGTGAGCACAGAAATGCATGTAATAAGAGTTCCCTTTACTGCTCTAGCACGTTGTCATGTGTGATTCTTGTAAGTCTCTGTCGAGGAAGGATCATGGAGATCCTTTAGTTTCTGTTCCACAATATTAAACTGACAATGGTAATGCTATTGAAGGCGTTTATCATGGTAACTTTAATTTAAAAAAAATGAAGAACAACAAAGCAATAAACTGAAAATTTGAGGGGGGCTATATTCTCTTTCTCTAGTTTATATCTTGGCTCCCTTCTGTCAGGTCATGTTAAGGATGATGGCAATATGCAGAGGACTAGGTGGGGTTCTCTCTCCCATTTTGAGAAGTTATGTTTATAGCAGCAGGCCAGCTACAATCTCAGTATCTGTATGTGGCAATTTGTTATAGTATTTTTCTCTTTTTGATATTGACATTTGACGATGCATTGTTTAAGATTACATTTTGTTAGTATCTAACTCTTGAACTTTTCTATCTTGTCAATGATCTATAGGCTTAAGCATTGTATGTGCTGATATTGATAATAGTTACACTGACAGGATACCAAATTTGTTCACTAATATATGCTTGCGCCTTGCAGGGTATGACTTGCGGTAAAAGGGCAAGACCTGAACTTGAGGGGCTTAAGCAACATGAAAGGGAGACTCAAGAAGCAAGTGTGGATATTTCTGGACAAAAGAAAACGAAATTAATCAAATCTGAGAACCAAGAGCAAGAGGATGAAATGTCAGCCGTGAAAATGGGAGTTCCAAGAAGTGAGAACCTGAGACACGAGTGGGAGGGGAGGTTTAAGACGGAGCTCCCTGAGGTGGAAACTGCTGGGACAGGGACCTCAAACACTGTGGTGTCTCCTGAGACTTTGAAGAAGATGGGGGCATATGATGAAGTCAATAACACAGCTTCAGATCCAGAGGAAGTGGAAGCAGATGGTGATATACTATCTACACTTTCAGGTCCCCCTCAAGTACCTGATGCAAGTGGGCTCACAGCAGAATTGGGCCAGGCTTATGCATTGGCGATTCCTGCAGTGAAGAATGCGCTGATATCCTTCCTAATCACTAAAAAGTCAGAGGATCTAGCCTTTATGATCACTCAAGCTAACAGCGCATTCGCGTCTCTTTATGCCCTCAATGCTGATTGTGGTTCGCTCTACAATAATGTGAGATCTTACATTCGTCATTGCTCTGAATTCTCTACAGCTCAGAAAGAGTTACAGGAGAACATGGAAGCTGTAGAGTTGGTATCTTCTTATGAGAATATTTCTGATCAATCTACTGAAGCAGCAAGGGCTGTTTCTGAAATTGAGGCAAATCTGGAAAAAGCCAAAGAGTACCTTGCTCCTCTTGAAGCAAGGTATCAAGAGACCAAGGCCTTGCTGGACAAGCTTGAGGCAGAGCTTGGACAAAGGAGAACCGAGGTGGCTTACCTGGAAGCTGAGAAGACTCAGCAGGAGGAAGCAATGGCTGAAACTGAGATAAAACATCACACTATTGCTGCACAGGCAAAGGAAGCCAAAGAAACACTTAAATCTATTCTCCGCCGACTAGAGGCTGCTACAGCTGCTATGGAAGAGACTAGAGCTCTCCTTTCCACTTCTTGATTCCCTCATACAACTACCATGTGTGCACATTGTTCAACTGATTTGGTTATAGGGACAATAGTACTATCCTTACCTTCTGTAATTAAACCATTTTGGAATCTCTTAGGAATAAATGATGCAAGAAAGAGTACTTTCAACTTTAGACCCACCATTATTGACTTGCATGCTCAGTTGACTAGGAGTCATGCTAGCGATGTTCCATCATAAATTTGGTTCAGATGATTATGGTTTACTGGCTTGTTGCTATCTAATTCATTTCCTTGTTACGGAATGCACTTGTACAATAGCAATCAACTTCCAGCTCCACAATGCATAGGCTTGCCTGTTCATATTACATGTAAGTGGTTAAACCACATCATGCCTGTTTTCAGACTGGTAATTTCAGTGCTAAATTAAGCTAGTGGATTTAGGCAGCTCGTCCTGCTCTCTGCCAAAAGTGGAGAGCTGAAGGAGTCTTTTGCAGGATAAGCAAATGGCTATGGAAAATTGGAAACACTTTCTAGCCGTTGCAGATAATTCGCCAACTCCAGGTAGAGATTTGTTTATTTAAGAACTGATATAGCAATTTCCATTAAATCATTAGAGGTGGTGAAAATCTGATCTTCCCTAAGATTCTTGTATTTCTATAATTTATGTGCAACAAGTCTGCGAGATTCATAAACGATATTTGGTTGCAAACAAGATAAAGCCCAACCCTTTTCAAAAGATTTGCAATTGACAATAATGAGGGAAGGTGTTCAGCTGAGAAACCACTTTGACTCTTTCTCAGGGTCAAAAAATTATCCTTAAGCACCCAAGGGTATGCGTTAAGGCACCAGAAATCTGCAAGCCGTACCCAAATAGCCGACATTGTAGGGTTCTTTAATACCTTATAAGAAATCAGCACCATTCTATCCTCAAGAACAACTAGTTCAAAATTATCATGTGTACCAAACCATTCCCTGCAACAAAGTTAGGACTGCTTAGATAGGATCAATCTCTTGAGCTCTTAAAAGTGTTATTAGTGATATGTAGCTTTAAGCATTGTTATGCTGATATTGCTAATACTTGTACTGTGTGAGAACTAAATTTTGTGCTCACTCGTGTGCTTCTCTGAGAGTATTAGTAATTCTTGTGAAGATGGGAAAGGGAGGAGGTCCAAACTTGCGTAGACAAAAGAGGATTACAATAATCAAATCTGAGGACCAACGACAAGAAGATACAATATTAGCGACGAAGAAGGGGAGTCGAAGAAATGAGAATCTCAGACACGAGGAGAAGCGGAGGGTGAAGACTAAGCTCTCCCAAACTGGAGCTACTGAGATGGAGAACACTAATACAACGTTTCCCGTTAAGCCTGTGAATGGAACAGGGACTTGTGATGAAGCCTACGACACTCTGTTGTCTCCAAAGATGGAAAAAATGGATGATGATATACTGTCTATGCTTTCTGGTCCGAACCACGTGCCCCATACAAGCGGGATCGCAGCTGAAATGCTCCAGGCTTATGCCTTGACAATTCCTGCAGTGAAGAATGTATCGGTATCCTTCTTAGCAACTGCAAAGCCAAAGGATGCAGCTCTTATGACCACTCAAGCTAATGGTGCCTTCACAACTCTTTGTGCCCTCGGTGCAGATTACCGTGCTTTTTACAACGCCATGACATCCTATATTCTTCTTCGTTTGGAACTCTCTTCTGCAGAGAGGAGCTGCAGAACAATATGGAAGCCGTGAAATTGGCGTCTTGTCATGAGAGGCTTGCTCACCAATTTATTGAAGCAGAAAGGGCCTTCTCTGATACTGAGATTCACCTGGTAAAGGCCAAACCTTACCTCCATCAAAGCTTGAAGCATAGCTTGAAGAAATGAGAACAGAGGTGGCAGACCTGGAAGCTGAGAAGATTCAACGAATGGAGGCATTGGCTGGAATTAATAACAAAGCTGGGGCCATTTTTCCCCAGGAAAAGGAAGCCAAAGGAATTATCAGAATCGTAGAGCTCTACTGTCCATTTCTTGATTTCTCCCTACAAGTACAAGGGACGTGCATGTGCGCACACAATGTTGTACTGTTTGATCCGATTCTTATGTGATCATTGATGTTAACTTACTACTTTTGTAACTAAAGTAGACACTGATACTAGTAGTTGTAGCTTTTAGAAATGTAAAGATGCTAGACATGGTGGTTCTAACCGATCTTGACTTCCAAGAGGTTCAACTGCATGGGAGGTATCATATTCTGATTAAAAACAAAACTACTAAATTCTGATGAAGCAGCTTAAAAAAACATGTCCAGTAATAAGATTCCAATCCATCTAAAACCTAAATGCCAATGATGTTTGGTTGTTATGGTGCATGTTATGTTGCTATTACTTCATATAAGAGAATGCACCAGTAAAGGAGCAGTGAGTTTTCAGAGAGAAATTTTACTTGATCTTTGGCTTGCTATATCATGTAAATGATGCAGGCACCAGAAAACTGCAATTATGTTGCAGATTGATCAAAGTAAAAAATAAATGAACTCCGAATGGGTTTTATAAAACCACATCAGAAATGAGCTCTACATCAGTCTCCTCAAGATCACCTAGTTCAGACAAGCATGTATACCAAAGAATAGCCAGCAATCTAGGATTTCATTGTTTTGCTAATCTCAGATTCGAATACAGAATTGCAGATAGACAAGTGAATAGATAACCAAACCTTTGCCAGGTTCTAAGTTTCTTTTCCATCTGCTTCCAGCCAGTCAAGCGGAAACCAGGAGTCTTGCATCAAAGACCAATACCTACCACCAAGTACGATTGAATATAGAGCAATAACAACATTATCCTTTTCAGGCAAATCACAATTCCATTAACAAAGAAATTGAGAGTCCAACCATCTTTCATACATGGAACAATGCAAGGATGAACCACTAGGGACAATTGACAATCTGAATTAGTTGGCAAATTCCTGTTCAAGATGAACTTCACAACAAGCAACAACGCAGCTGAATCAACACTGGAATAAATACAAGGACTCTAATGGGGTGCTACCAGTTCTCCTTGACAATCTTTAACTTCTCAAATATAAACTTCCCTTCCTTGTACTTCTGAGATGCCTCATAAGCTCTTTCATACTTCCAGCCCAGCACCTCTTGACAATCGGCACAAGATATATCAGCAACAGTGTGGAGACCAGTCGTGAGATTCCTGTCCTCTTTAGGTCCCACGACAATGTTCATCGCATGAGAGAACAAAAAGGCTCGACCATGTCTTCCCTGTGAACAAAATTATGAAGAAGATTTTGAACAGAATTCTTGTCACTGCTTCCTATCATAATATACTATATAATTCCATTGTATAGCGGGGGGAAAAACGGAATTACTTGATAAAAAAACTAGCAATCAGAGATTGAACTGAATACAACAATCTTATGGACATAGAAGCAGGTATCATTTTTAGGGTTTCACATTATTGAAGACAAAAGACCCTTCATCAGAGACTCGCTTATAGTAACTTGCTGATATAAGGGTCTGTTATCACCTGATTTTCTACATAGATTGCCATCAATGGATGAGAGAAATGCTATGAACAGGATAATCCATATCATTTCTCTCACTGATAAAATGAAACCATGTCGATCTAAAGATCATTGCACAGAAAATCTATATAACACAAAGAGCACCAAGTCAAGACATACGGACAAGGAACAGCCAATTATCATAAAAAAGCAGCTAGAAGAAAATATGAAGCAACAATTTTATCAAAGATTCAAGTGATTCACCTGAAAAGCCTTAGAAATTACATCATCATGAAGTGAAACATGGTTTCGACAATTACAACAGCTGTACAACCTTGGACCCACCAATTCCGCCATTAATCAACAATTTCAAGGTTTAAACACCTTACTGATCACCAACAAAACACAAGCACGAACACAAAGAACAAATAAATCCAAGATTGATCACTCACACGGCAAGAAAATCTAAGAGGGGATGATGATCAAGCAAAATTGCAGTCTTTACTCTTTTGTGATCAAAACAAGGCTAAAAAGATAAGTAAAAGACCGTAAAGCACAAGTTCCTTTACCTACAACAAATTCAATGATGGCCCAAAAGTCTGAAACAGGAAGCCAGAAACAACGTTAGCTTTACTAGTTGAGACCAAACTCCAAAGTTGAGTGTAGATTCCAAGTACGGTTATATTACATTTTTTAGAGAAAAAAAAATGTGGGGTTGATAAGGACAATGATTATTGATTGGCTTGAAATAGTAAACCATAAGAACATCAAAGATATCAAATTAATATTTCTGTAACCACTAACACAGCTGTAGTTAAAAAAAAATACATGAACTCTGAAAGATATAGTTTAATTGGTTAGATTTTAAGTTTGTTTTATTTTAATTATTCGTTCGTATCTTATAAACTTTAAGATCACTAAAAGCTTATATGATTGTTAACTTCAGGGTTTATGGAATTAGTTGAGGTACACTCAAGCTGGTCCAGATATCTATATTAATAATAATAAAAAAAAACACAAAGGCAAAGGTAGTTTTTTAAGTACACAAAGGCAAAGGTAGAAACTTCGGACACAAATCTTTGTAACTCAAGATGTAGGTTATATTCTTTGGTTGTGTATAGTATTTAGTGTGTCTTTGTTATTGTGCTAAATTTTAAACGTATTTTTCATTTAAAAATATATTAATATATATATATATATAATTAATATTAACATTTTAAATAATTAACTATATTAAATTGATGTATTTTTAAGTTAAATATATTTTTAAAACATTTAAATACAATTTAAAATACAAAAATAAGCTATACTTTTAGCCTAAAAAATAATGAAGAAATTTCCATGAGATGGTAGGCAAATAGTACAGTCTCAATTTGGTTGATGATATAGCATGTTAAAAGTGTGTTTGATATTATAATAGTTTTTGTGATTGTGATTTGAAAAAAATAAATTTTAAAAAATTATTTTTAATTGTAATTGGTTTGATTAAAATATATATTTAATTAAAATTATAGTTCAATAAAAACGCATGTTTAAAATATTTAATTAAAACAATGATTAAAATTATTGTCAATAATAAAATGACTTTAAAATACGAGCATTATTTTTTTATAAAAACATATCTACAATTGGTGAGATAAATGATTAAACATTTCCTCCTCCAATAATTAAGGACCGCCACCATCTTTTCTTATTTTTGGCGATAAAATATATTTCCTTCATGTCATATATTATCTTATCCATTTGGTCTGTGATTAATTTCAGGTAATAAAAAATAGCATATAATATATTTATATATTGAAGAACTTGTATAATCGAAATAGATAGATTGAAAAGTGCTTCGTTTGATTTCTAATAAAAAATAATATCATAAATATTTAAAAATAGGTTTAATTTTATTTATAGAAAGTTCCTTTCCAAAATAACACATCTAAAATGAGTGGGACTCATGAGGGGGATGCTGATTTTCAAAATTTACAGTATTTAGTTTAAAAAATTATTAATTAATATTTTTAAAATATTTTTTAATAATTTTAATGTCTTATTGTTAAAAATAAATTAAAAAATTAAAAAAAAACATTTTTAAAAAACGTACAAAACGAACACGAGCCAAAACATGGTGGAGTTAGTTATCTGAGACGAGAACGCGCTGAAATTAGCGCGTGGAGGGCGGATTTATTGAGAGGATTCAATAGCTTTCGCTATCGTTTGCAACTTTGTATCTTTGTTAGCGCTTAGGAAGCTCCGTGCTTGAGACGTCACAAAGCGCGTGTGAAGAGGACGCACACCTGAAATGACCTTATTGTTATTGTTATTTAAGAGTATTTGCAACAGTGCCATCATGGACCATAAAAGTCAGCGAGGAGTATCTTGGATTATCGGAAACTCATACAGTTATTATTACTAATCATTATAATTTGACAATAATAATTTTTTTATTATTTCTTAACCATTTAAATCAAGTCCATTGTGGATTGGGTTTTAACCATGTTATTTCTCATTTTAAAAAATAAATAAATTTTAAATAAATTGATAAGACTAGAACAATTCCATCTATTATTTAAAAATATTTATTCTTTTTTTTTTTGTCACTGTCAGGAAGTAAGATTAAGAACATGCTGTGGGCAGAAATTGCTGGAATTGATTTGCTGATAACTACTGCATCCGAGAAAATAAGAACCAAACCCAACATTGGTGCTCACAAGTCTCAAGCTCTGGGTCATATGTCAATTCATTTGTCTAATCTTAGATTTTGATTACTCTAAATTGTGTAAGTAGCACGGAAAAGAAATAAATGGTGAAGTAATACACGTTACAAAGTTTTGGTGAAATATTTTAATAATTTCGTGGGTTATAAAAGTAATATTTTAATATTATTGTGTTTAAAAACCATGATATTTGTATAAATATTACTGTTGCGAACTGATATATATATATATATATATAACGATTATTTAAGGCTCTAGTGGCTCTGAA
>Ga0307515_10003182_pt1 | contig 34746 bp, 16 predicted proteins | sample 17_EM_MG_FD_194513 | JGI IMG/M metagenome (GOLD analysis project Ga0307515, IMG submission 194513) | Populus trichocarpa ectomycorrhiza microbial communities from riparian zone in the Pacific Northwest, United States - 17_EM | ecosystem: Host-associated > Plants > Roots > Unclassified | place...
GTAGTTACCCTATACCTTCTCAACTTTTATAATATCTCAAGTAGATATAACTACAAATTTTTTAAATGCACATGACACACACACACACACACACACACACACACATGCATGCATGTAAATGTCAAAAAGGATTTAATAGACTAAATATCCCAAAGGAGCTAGTGGCATCAATTAAACTGATGACTGGAATATTTGATAGACAAGTTATTCAAAAAACGTTAGTGACATCAGTTAGACTAATGACTAGGATATTTAATAGACTAGCTGTCTAAAAAGAGCTAGTGGCGTCAGTGAGACTGATGACTAAGATATTTGATAAATTAGTTGTCTTAAACGAGTTAGTGGCATCAATGAATCTAATAACCAAGATAATTGGATTGATTGGTTTATTTGAGGAAAACTAATGGCGTCAATGTGACTGAATGTCTGAATGATTAATTGACTAGATGCCCTGGAATGAGTTAATGTGTCAATAAAATTGACTTGCTGGGATTAAAGTTTAACTAGTTTCCATAAATAGGGCTAGAGGTTTCATTAAATTGACTTCCTTATGAAAGGTCGGATGATCAAAGTGTCAATTGACAAAGAAAGGGATATGTTTTTGAGATATTAAGAATTTGTACAAGATTGATCAATTGTTTATGAGTTTGTTGGTAGATGATAACAATGTGATAGGCATTAGATTTACGGTATTGCTCACGATAATAGAAGTTAAAAGAAAAGGTTGACAAGGGAAAACAATGAAGGGAAGAACTTGGATGTTTTAAGAAAATACATATCTAGTTCTAAAAAAGGCCAAAACAAGAAATTAGAGTTAGTGAAGAATTGTATATTAGGGGATTAGTACAATAGATGAACATGAAAGTTCATAGGAAAGAGATCTCCAAAAAGAGTTAAATAGTAGAAATAGAGACCAAGTTAGTAAATACAACCTCAAAGTACTAGAGGTTACTTGAATAAAGGAATCATAAATATATATAGCCGGGGTTAAAAAATGATTTTGGTAGCTCATTAGAGGTTGAACCAATGATAGTTAATAATCTAATTGTATTAGAATATTGGCTAATTTGGTATTAGGGTTAGGTGTGATTTAAGTTTATTTCAACAATATGTTTGAGTCCAAAATAAAAGTTATTTGATTAAGCATTAAACAAATTTCAAGACTGTCTATGATGTAGCATTGGGGCATGATTCAAAGGCTATTTCTATAATGTAATGTATAAAGTTTAGGATTGTCTTTGGAACCATATTGAAGGTGTGTCAAAAGGTTTGTTTGATTGATTAGTGAAAGAACTAATGACCATTTTAGGGGTTATTGGGCAATAAAAGTACAATAGTTTAAGGAACATTGAACTAGTTTTAGGTTATTATATTGACAAATAAGACATGGATCTAAGATTAAAAAAAGGCATGTAAATCATCTGATAGATATTCCATGGTTAGTGGGTATAGCCAACTACTTGGGATTCTGATTAAAATTGTTGGTAATTATAAGATCACACATAAGATGGTATCTATTCTTTAAGGAACTATATAATGCATATCTAGAGGAGAGACTTACTTCCATTTAATATGATGATGGAAGATAATGTCATAAAAGAATAGTATGGGTAATGATCTTTTAAAAAGGGATCCAAAAAGTATGCCTTAGAATGACCATAAGTATAAGGTGTGATTTCAGGAATGAAGTTACACCTTTGAATTGTCTTGGATATAAGAACATACAATATGTATGTTGAATTGATATGTATGTATGATCTCTTGATGTTAGTGTTAAGATAAGGAAATAAAGGATCAAGTAAAGAACTTGTACTAAAGAAAGGATTAATGACCTAGTATAAATTATGGAGGAGGGGATGTTTGATATATATTGTTAAAGTGATTAAGACAATGCTATAAAGTATTGTTTGGTATCTTATATAAAGTATAGTAGGGTAAATTACCCAACATTTCTTGTTAAGGGGTATTAAGGTAGAGGAAACTAGTTGATGTATAAGAAAAGGATTATATAATTGTATATAAGTGTTGATCTTAGAATGATGAAGTAGATAAATGTGTATTTGATATCAAGTGATTTATGACATTGCATACTTATATCATGCGTGTGTGTATTTGATTTCAGGTGCTTCTCAAATTTGAGCAGAACATTAGATTTCTTATAGTTTTTTTTAGATAAGAAACGATAATGTAATTAGAGACCTATTAGATTTCTTTTATTATATAACAGGAAGTCGACCCTTTTATGATGTTAACAAAATGAGTATTAAAGATGCAAGTGACTTATCTCTTGCTTTTATTTACTATGTTGTAATTTAGCATTCAACTTAAAGTATATTAAATTAACTCTAAATATAAATATATTATAATGGCTTTTATATACATAATTGTTAATGTTGTTTACTGCAAAGTTAATGATGTGCTTTATGTATGAATTGTAATGGATAATTTGATGGAGTATAAGAGGTCTACTATTGACTTGTGTTGTGAATTGATAAACTCTATGAATTGATAAACTATGGAATGATTGGAGAATATGAGTTTTTGATGTTGATATGTATGCAAGTGTTGATAACTTGGGAATTTCTATATTTAGGGAAGACTTTGTCGAAATTTCAGCAGAAGCATTATTGATATATTAAGTATAAAAACTACGAAACTAGTAAGTTTCATGGATTGTGAGACTATTACAGAATGTATATGCATAAAAGCATGACCTTGTTTTCCTGAGTTCAAGGCTCAAAGCTTTTTTTTTTTTTTGTACATTAGAATTTACGGGTTGTTATAACCCGAGTCATGGACTTGCTTGGAATTAATTATTTTTAAAAAAATATATCTTTCATTTAATTATACAACATTAAAAATAGACATTTGCAAGAAAATGATCAAATAAAATTAAAGATAAAAACAAAAAATACTTTTATTGAATTTAAATTTAAATAAAAAAGGATACACATTCAACGGCTTAAAAATAGTTAGGCACTTATGATGTTTTTTCACCTCAAAAACCTTATAAAAAGCTAATTTTAGGATCAAATCCGAAATAACATAGTGTGCAAGGATAAAAATGAAATGAAAAAAAGTTTGGTGACTAAAATAAAAATAGGCTTAAAGGACTTAAAAAATACAAAGCATTCTTTTCAACAAACAGTGTTTTGTTAACGGATCTAAAATGATTCTATAGGATTTAGTTTTTTTTTTTCTTAACATTTTGTTCAAGAATTATAGTAAATGATAGTAATAAAATATAATCAAGCATCTTATATGTTCTTTCTCATGTTACACATACATGCATGTCATATATAAAGTAAATATCACAATGAAAATGCATGAGCTTAATGAAGATAAAACATAAACATAAATAAATAGAACATGTTATCTCTTTATTGTATGGAAGTATATTGAGATTTGCTCGGTTTCTTATAGTTAAAAGCCAATTGACACTCTTAATAAAGCTTTCAAGAGAGAACAAATACCCAAATTTTAACATATATAGAGGAACAATTATCTCTTTTATCCCTCATAACGGGCACCTTAGGTTTTCCTGTGTATCCTCTCAATCCCCATATAGATATGAGCTAAATACCCACTGTTGAGCCTACAAGATACCTTGGCTAACTTAGATAGGTAACCTTTCTTAGATTTAAATCATTGGATTATCCCCTAAACTGCCACAATGGAGCCCAAACAAGACTCCTACTATTAGTAACTAAGTCATTAGCCTTCATTGCCACCTCACCCAACTTTTTCACTATATCATAGGATTCGAAGTAGGAACCCCATGTCGCTCTCCTACTCACACCAAACCCTTTAAACAATCTAACCTAGCTATCTATAATGACTTAATCAAACCCTAATATAAAAAGGTAAAACAAAAGAAGTTAAATCCATAAATTGGAGTATTCCTTGATCAAAAACATGTGAAACAAATGGCTTATACCCTTTTTTTTTATAGTAATTGTACCTTAAAGGTGGAAAGAAAAATTATTATGGAAGTAGAATAAAAAAAGAAGAACACCTAAAAACCTTATATAAAGATAGGTGCCTCATTAAATGAGGCTTGGTGTCTTATTTCAGTAAAAACTATATATAAAAAAAAGAAGTGTGGTGAAATATCATGGATGAGTTTGAAATTCAAGAATGTATTGGCTCAGTGATCCCTTCTCCTAAAGATTCATACGATCTACCCCTAGAATCACACGTGCTAGGTCATCAAAGTTTTTTTTTTTACATTAGAATTTACGGGTTGTTACAACCCGAGTCATAGACTTGCTTGGAATTAATAATTTTTTAAAAAAATCTATCTTTCATTTAATTATACAACATTAAAAATAGACAATTGCAAGAAAACAATCAAATAAAATTAAAGATAAAAACAAAAAATACTTTTATTGAATTTAAATTTAAATAAAAAAGGATAAACATTCAAAGGCTAAATAATGGTTAGGCACTTAGGATAAACATTACTTGGATAAGAGTGATAAGATACTACTGTTAGGAGCAAAATCAACATTTAATGATCAAATCTTCCTATCACTCCATTCATAAAGGTTAAGATGGGGCGCCAACAAAGAGATTGGGCCCTAAAATAAGCAAATTTGTGTTTTTTCTAAGTCTGACCAATAAGACCAAGACAATAAGTTTTGAGGGAGGCCAACTATAAGGGGCAGGCCTGTGAATCATCTTGGAAGAAGGTGATAAAAACCCAAACTTCGAGGTAAAAACACATGTGGTAATTGGAAAGCTCCCTTAGAAGAAGTCTTATTTGGGTTTGGGATTCACATCTTAGACTTCAATTCGTACAATAGGTTCCAGATTTCTATTTTCAAGTCTTTGATGGTTCATCATGTTGAAATAAGACCTCTTCTAGTACATAGGTCACACCTAGTGTTTTTTTTTTAGTATATGATGGAAATCAAGGGAGGCATCGAAAATTCCTTAATCTTTTCATAAGCCATCATATTAAGGGATAATCATAATTAACAAAATAGAGAATTTCTAAAAACTATGATAATAATCCTACAAGATGGTCTAACCTTTTAAGAGATTCCTTTCTTGTTTAAATGATATAAGACGGTCTAACCTTTTAAGAGATTCCTTTCTTGTTTAAATGATATAAGACGGTCTAACCTTTTAAGAGATTCCTTTCTTGTTTAAATGATATAAGACACCTCCTCCTTTACTTTGGAGCAGACTTGAAACCACATATCATAGCAGGACATGGTCGATATAAAAGGGTAAAAACTTAAAACAAAGAAGGCTAGAATTTTTTTTTTCTTTAAGCTTCCTCATCATCTCCACTCTTTGAATGTCTTTTAGCACACACTCCGTACTCCATAAAGGTTTTCCTCTGTTTCATTAAAATTGACTTAACCATCAAAAGATCTCTTGAGTCCACTAGAAAACTTGTTTTCAAATAACCTTAGAAACTCCCATGGCTCATGACTATAATCCATTTTGACCTAGAAGTCTAAGAGACTCTAAAATAAGAATAAAATAATGTTTCTTTAATAGCCACATCTCGTTGTTCTTGCCAAGCCCAATGGCTCATGATCACAATCCATTATAGCCTATAAAATCCAAGAGACCTCAAGATGAGAAGATGTTGTCTTGTCAATAAGTAACTTCTATTGTTTTTTGTTGATGACACATGTTACGGAGCGACGTCAAATGGCGACGCTGAAAGTGTCTCTTGAGAGGTGGTATTATAAGGGAAGGGTTTTAGGTTTAATCATAAAATTATGATTAAGGTTCACGAGTCGCCACCTAGTATTAAAGTTACTAAGAAACCTATGGTTTGCGAGGGTATGTGTAAGGGAATGGTTGTGCAAGGGGAAGACGCATCATCCCTGGTGCACCCTACCCAAGATAAGTTGTATTATTGTTTAATTTTTTAGGTCAAATTTCTATTTGTTGGTCTTTTTCTAAGGTCTAAGGCAGATCTTTCTTTGTGAAGAAGTCTCTACCTTATTGGGTTGAATCTTAATTATTCTAAGAGATAAATTTTAGCATCGCATTTATTTCTTTGTATCTTTAATACATGAGCTCTACTATGAAGTTTTACACCCTCAAATATTAAAGTTCACATCTAAACCCTAATATAAAATGAACAAAATGATTGGTAAAGGGTTTGATATTTTGGTCAAATCATAATGGATAACAATAAACTGGTTACGATATAATTTTTATTTTTATTTTGCATTTTTAAAACATGAAAAAGATGCAATTTTTTGTTTTTTTATATAAAAATTTGCTTGGGAAACTTTTAAGATCTGGCCGTATGGATGAAAAGAAAACATTTTTGCTTTTTGTTTTTGCTTTTTGAAATGGGAAATTAATTTACAGTTTTGAGATTTTTTGGATTTTCAAAAAAAAATTAGAAATGGTTTGGAGAAAACCAAGTATTTTAATATTGAATTCGTATCTTACAATGTAAATATACAGCCCGATATTATGCAAAATTGGTAAAAAAACATACGAGAAAATCACAAGTTTTATTTAAAGGACTTTGAAAAAAATTGAAGTTTTTTTGTTTTTTTAATATTATATATTATTATTATTATATTTGGTTGGGCCGATTGGTGACCCAATAGGCTTATCTCTTTTTTTCATTTTTTTATAATTATATTATATTATATTAGGCTAGGCCGAACCAAGCCAGGTTTGGCTGACTAGCGGCCCAACAGGCTTATCTCTCTTTTTTGGATGGGCTGGGCCGAAATGAGTCCAGCCCACCTTACTAGTTTGTAGAACGTGAACTTGGTTCACCTTTTGCATACAACTAAGAAATTGCAGGGGAAAGAGAGGGGAGAAAAAAGAAGGTCACCTAGCATAGAGGGGATGGGGCTACCGTCATTAGTCTGGCGTGAGGTGGGTAGAGGTGTTGGTGGCTCAAGGTGGAGCTGGAGGAAGAAATAGCAGTCGTCGTGGTGCAGGAGGGCTGATAGAGAAGAAAAGGAAGTTGGCGATGGTGGTGGTGACTATCATTGTCATTGTTACTAGTGAGCAGATGGGTTGGTGGAGAAGGTTGGACCGCTCTTGGTCACAGCGGTGCTGAGGTGGAAGTGGCTGAAAAGGCAGTGGAGAAAGAGAAAAAAGAGAGAGAATTGTTAGTTGGGAAGGAAAAACTGGGGGAGGCTGACTTTTGGCCAACTTAGGAGTTGATTTTCTCCTTTTTTAGACCATGGAATCCACCCCTATTTATAGGGGGTAGAAAAGGGACATTTTGTCTTTACTAGTACCAAATCTTGGCCCTTGATTTGACCCGGAAGGATCTCAACCATCGATTCAAAATGGTTATCATGGGCTGTCAGATTTGCTGCAGAAATAAGTTTGTCGGGTTGGCCACTTTAGGGTGGTGTCACAGTCGTCGTGGTATCAATTAGCCAAAACAGACCATACTAAGGTGTAGTAAGATATCAAGTGATTGTTTGCGTACAAGTTTTGTCAAAATTTATGCAGAGATAAAGCATTAAATGTCTTGGGAAGGTGACCCCCTAAGCAGCCTTCTCAGGTGAAAACCTAAAGAAAAAGATGAATAGTTAACTCAAAACGGCATTGTTTTGGCAAAGTTCATTTTAGTCCTTCAATTTATGATTTCACTCAATTACACCCCTTGAGTAGCTTGAAACTTTCAATTTTTTTAATTTTGTCCCTGACAAACTTCAATCTCCACCCTGAATTTTAGTGCCTTTTTCATTTTGATCCTTGGTTTCGGATTTATGCAAATTATCCCTCATTTGACCATTAAACTTTTAATTTTCTTCAATTTCACTCCTGATTTCAGCCAATTGGATTCCCAAAGTTCGGCGTGTTTTTGGTCTTTGGCTATGAATTTCTTCAATTTGCCCATAATTGACCCTAAAACTTTGATTTTCTTGCAATTTTACCCTTGATTTCAATCAATTGACTTGGTAAAAATTAAATTTGGTCTCCTAAAATTTCCATCTTCTTAATTAAGCTCAAATTGGGTTCTCAAACTTAATTTTTCACTAATTAAGCCCCAAGTAAAATTAATTTGACCCATTTAAAGTATAATTAAGCTCTTGCACCTAATTAAACCCTTTAATTGGACCCAATTTAATTCTTAAATATAATTAAATTTTAATTTGGCCCATGATTAAATTTAATTGGCCTATTAAAAATCTAATTATATCCTTAGGCTTAATTTTTATGCAGATGTGTCCAAAAATGATTTAATTTGATCTTGAATCTATATTGTCTCTTCAGTTTTGGAAATAATAGGGGACAATTAGGCTCTTGATTTCATTCAAAATTGCAGCTTGATTAATTTTTTTTTCTACATGTGAAATCCTCCTAGTTTGCTTTTGCTAAAATGTCAGTCTTTATTTGATTGATTTTTTTTCTACATGTGAAATCCTCCCATTTCTGAGTTATGACAACACATTCTATTAATTTTGTTAGTTTCAAAGAAGAACAAATGAATATACAAGTTAAAACGTTTAACTAAATCAAAATCTTGATTCAATTTTATAATATAATAGAATTTTATTTGAGAAAAACATAAATATAGTCTCAAATATCAAACCTATATAACCTTTATCAATTAACTCCTAAATCTATAAATTTTATTAATTAAATTAGTTTGTTGTTTTCTTTTATGAACCAATAAAATATTTATGATTTAATACATAATAAATTTCCCATCATTTTTTACTAATAGATTTGAGAATGAATATCCCTCTTTTCTTATATTTCTCAATTATGTCCTTTTTTTTCAACTTCTTGTAATAGTTTTAAGTCCAATTTACATATTTTATACACTAATATAGTATCAATTAAATAAAAATGATGAGTAAGTTTATAAACAGTAACATTTTCAGTATAATGTGCATCAGCATCAATTTGAAGAAAATCTTGTACAAATACTGAACATTAACAAAAATAAATGATTTGAGAGTTTTTTGAAACATTTGGGACTTAATTAATATGATTTATAGGTTTGGAATTTAAATGAGAATGAGTATATAAACTTAGAGTAAATTGGGATTTTCCTTTATTATAAGTGAAAAATTAAAAAAAAAAAAAACAAATGGAATCAATTTGCAATGAGATGGCAGGCTTATCCAATTAGGAAAGACCATGCGATGAGAATGGGGCGTGGCCTGTTTAACTTGCTTTTCTTGACCTGTAACTTAAGATATTCATTGATCCGTTATTATTTTAATTATTTATTCTTTACGTATTGATAAAGATGAGATTCAAGTTGAGACCTCACCTCTCTTGTTTTTTGCTGAATTTCCCACTGAAATCATATTATGGCCATTGCAAAATTAAATAATAACGAGTGGAACAAGGGCAGAAAATTCATTAACTTTAACCTCGTTGAAATTGCAATGTCATTCGCTGTTGAGCTGAACCCTCGAGTAACCACTAATTTCAACTATATATAAAAACAAAAACAAATGAATGATACAACCATTCAACATGACATGATTACACAACTATCGGTACAAGTTCTGTCAGCACGCTAATCACCTACAAAACTGAGGTTACCTCTGCAAGACCTGCTAAATGGAAGAGCCACCACACACCCAGGATCAACCTCTTTTATTCTCGTGATTGATCGAAAGCAAAAGCAGGCCATTCTCCTTGGGGCCAGCAGCTCTGAACTGGATAATTTGCCTTCTGTTCCCTTTTCTTCTGTGTCTACATTGTTAAAAAGATCTACAAGCTGTCTTCTAATTCATCTGGTACATGCAGCTTCTCTATGTCAGCCTGTCAAATATTAAGAAACAAGAAGAGGTAGGTCAGCAAAAATAACTCCAAGCTGATGAAGTAGAAACGGGGAGGTACGGTCCATAAATTCATCTGAAGATTCAAGTTATGGTTTGTCAGAAACCAAGAAAGAAGCTAGATACTATAGTTCGAGCAAGTTCCAGCATGCAGATACGTGAGGCATTGAATACAGTTAAAATTAATCCGTGAAAAACAAAAATGGTCTCCTAAATGTGTTTTCACAATGAAGTTCGTGCTCTGACCAATGCTTTGAATTGCCAAATAAAATTCAAGGTAAATTTCATAGTCCATTTTTCTCGGTGAATGCATTTATGCTTTCACATTCAGTTCCCAGTTTTAGAAAGCAAAAAAATAAATGAACTGAAATAAGCCAATCACCTTAATTGTAGCAACATCGGTTGCTGATGGTTTGAAATCCAACGCAAGACCAAAGTGAAGCATTGCCTTCTCATACATGTTACGCCTCTTATAAATCTTACCCATCAAAGCATAAACACTGCTTTCACGTGGAGCATACTCTTTCAGCTCTTCTAGGACATCTAGAGCTTCATCAAAGCTTTCCAAGCTCACAAGTATATTAGCCTTCTGATACATGGGAAGAGGGTTCTTCTTATCAGCTAAAATTGCCCTCTCCATCATCTCTAGAGCTTCCTCGTTTCTCTATATATTTTTTAATAATCCAAAAGAAGAAAAAAAATTAGAAAACCACAGGACATTATCAACATTGGAAAATACAGAATTTAATATCAATTTGCATATGGCTCAACCTTCAAGGCATGCAAAGCCGTCCCAAGATAAGACATTATCACAGAAGAATGTGGATTTATTTGGAAAGCCATTTGGAAGTGATGCTCAGAAAACTCGTTTTTCTCTTGTCGAAGATAGACCATCCCAAGCCCATGCCAGGACTTGTAATGCCTAGCATCTATCCGTAGAGCACTCTGGTAACTCTTAATTCCATTCTCAAAATCATCCAAGGCAACATATCTGCAGGTAACCAGGTAATTGCAAGAAACATATATGAAACGTGAATCAACCATTGAATATAGAATTCTACCGTTTGAAAATACAAATATATCAGTTATCACAAGGAAAAGAAAACAAAAAAGAAAATGAAAAAAAGAAACCAAGGGACCTACTCATGACCACATAAGGTGTGTGCATATGCAAATCTCGAATCAAGTTGTACAGCTCGCTGGAAATTTTTCAAGGCAGTTTCATGGTCTTTCTGCAGACTATAGCAATTTCCCATGGCACACCTGCATGTCCATTCAACCTGAATGAGTGAGAAATGCAGATGACAAATGATAAGAACTGGTAATGCTAAATACAGCTGCAGCAAAGTAAAATATGCAAGCTTGTTCTAACAGACTGAAATCAGCCAGCCTTGTGTTATTTAAACCCCAAATTTGTTTCAAGCACATTCAGAGAAGGATCATCAGGTTTCTATAAGCACCATAGCACATACAACTATATCACCCGCCAACCACCCTAAAAGCAGCCACTGAAAATAGCAGATCACCCAGTTAGGCGAAGCTGACCTGAAATTGTGAATGAAGACAAAAGGACCCTTCGCTCCACATAAAATAGGTAGGAGTACATACACGTAGCTATAAATAGGTACAGCACACCCAGATCTCAAGATACCAGTTTTATTCTGGAACAGTATTAATAATTTTCAACAAAGCATTCTTGCGTTTGAGGGTTCACTCTTCGAGGCCCACAAGCATGAGAAAAACCAAATACAAAAAATGATGAGCAACATAAACAACTTTAGTGCTTGTTTTGAGAAGAAAAATTGAATGTGACAGCTCAGAGGAGAAATTTAAGGTGATAACCACCATGTAACATGTGAAAGCTGGATTGTAAACAGGTGCATGAGAAACAAAAGGCAAAGGAGGCACTGTACATTAAAAGGTATAATAACACTACCAAGATTGAGGAGCTAAACGATCAGTTGATATCAGTTCCTGAGCCAGGTAACTTAACTTCATTTCTTCCTTCAAATGCTGCAACAAAAGTAAGAATAAAAATTCATCTAAAGCAAGAAATAGATATACCATAAATGCATGAAGTGTAAGCATCAAGCAGTACAATTAAAATATAACACTTATTTCAAAGAAAGAGACCAGAAGTCACTTGTCCTATATAATAATTCATCTAAAACCCTATATTACCTTGGTTTTCAAAGGAAGAGACCACAAGTCACATATCCTTTCATATTATGGCATTGTTAACAACCCAAGCAGAACAAACCAAAATTCTGAACTATGTTACTGGAACCTCCTATAGATAAACTCACATAAAGAACTGTAGAATATACATCCAATCCTTCTAAACTGTAAGGTGATGCTCGACGGGCAAGACTGAAGGCTCTATCAGCTTCCAAATAATCCACTAATTCAACATAAGCTTTTCCAACCTACATTTGAAATACAAACATGGTCAATAATGCATGTCATACAGATGGCTTAAAACCATAGAAAACAGTCATTTTGAGGGAAGCAAGCAAGAGAATGAATAAAAAAAAAGCAGCAAAGGTTCAACTATGCACTCATCATGTGATATGATTAAAAAATATAAATGAGAAATCGATACATTCTAAGTTCTAAATAAACCAAAATGAAAGACGGGAAAATAAAGAGGGAATCTCTTCAAATATGCAAAGGTAATCAAATCGACTGCTTCTAACTTCAGGTCAGCATTACAAACAATTTATCACAATATCATCAAAAACTGATGGCAGACTTTTAAAAGGCAAGTTTTAAACAGTTCATATACAATTTGATTAAAAATGAAAACTCAAGAAGGAAAATTGTTTTATGAAAATTTTATTTCCATAGCAGTTTTCACAGTTCAACTCAAAGATGGCCTACATTCAGTTCTGAAATCTCAATAACTCTCAATAATTTAATGATGCAAATATGCAATGGTATCTAATAAATCCATCTACAATCTAATGATCAGTTTTCTGTGTGTATCTATCAGTCAGATGAGTGTCTAATCAGCAGCAAGAAAAGACTATAAAAATTGAAAAGAACAAATAGTATTTAACTTTCACTACTGAGTTTTACCTGGCAAAGCACCCAGCCTGTATTATAATGCTTGTGTGGTAGTTTCATGTACACATCCAGTGCATCCTGTACACCAAGAAGCAAGCTAGAAAGTAAAAAGTAGTCCTGACAATAATAGCAACTGTGCTCTTTTAGCAAACACCAGTTAATACCTGGCATCTGTACATGCAAAAAAGTCTATAACCTTCCCCAAGAGTTCTCAGGAGGCCTAATATTTCTAAAGCACCATTTAAGATACATGAAGCACTTATGATTACTCCACCAACAGGCATGGTTGCTACTTCTGTTTCAAGAGGTCTAGAATCCCCAGGAGGCGATGAACTACAATTTGAAGATGTATTATTTGCACGTGAATCATCAAAAGCCTCATTCCGTATACCTTAATATGATTAAAACCAAAATTTTCAAAAAATTGGTTAGTCAATAAGCAGCCAGAAGAACAAAAGAAAGCATACAGCAGAACAACAAAAGATAGCTACAAAAAGAATATAACTTGCTATTCAACCTAAGTCCACTGGACAAACATAAGTGCATTTCTACTTCAGCCAACACCAATGTCAATACTGGTGTACAAGCCAACAGTTGGTCAAACAAAAAGAAGAATAATCACCTTCATCATAATTTTCATTGGCCCATGACTGTCCCTTACGAACTGTCACTGAACGTATTGCCATAGAACTCAACTTGGAACCCCCGAGATATTTAGATGAGTTGTTAGTTCCATACCCTGCAACCAGTGTAGCACTAGTATTTTGGTTGGCTCCTGCTTCTGCAGCAAGCCTTGTGCTTCGCCGAGGGCCAGAATCAAAAAATAACCTCCCAGAAATCTGAAAATAAATGAGGGACGCTGATGTTGTGAAAACTAGTGAAAGGCTCATTAAACAAAGAAAAGACAGATATAACAATAGCAGGTTTCACTGAGGCATGTTTATAAAATCACTCAAAAGATACAAATAACCTTACCAATGTAAGTATCAATATAACAGGCCCAAACAACTTGCCAAATGGAAAGAAAACCTTCAATGCACGGATGAAAAACAATCATGCATGCCCCATAAAATAATCAAGATGAAAATATTAGAAGATGTATTAACAAGGTCACCTAACAAACTGCATCCATAATACAATTGTGAACAGGAAGGTTAAAAACACCAGCATACTAAGAAAATAATTTCAGGATCAGCTAAGCCTGCACCATGAAGACAAGGGAAGGAAGAAAATGCCAAGCTGATAAACTGAATCAGATAAAGCAGAGGAAAAAAAGAAAAGAAACAATGATCTCAAAGGGAAGAAGACATTCAGCTCCAATATGGAAATTTGCATCATGAAATGTTTCCCATGTTCATTTATAACCCATTTTAAGCTGTAAATTTCACTCAACGTCTTGGCTTGGAGAAATCTCCTCGCACAAGAAAAAGAAACCGATTGATCTTCCTTATTTCAAGTGTAGTGTAATATGTGCTCCACGACAAAGACCAGACATGTAGATTATGACATTTCTTTTAAAAAATGGCATAGAGTTTCCAAAATTTAGCATGGAAGAGATAATGGAGAAACAAAATTAAACGAAGAAAGGCTGTGTTGGAGCTCTTAACCTTCCGCAATTTCCCTTCATCAACAAACTTTTTACGAGGGGCCTGAATATTAGAACTCACAATCGACCTAGGAAAGTTATCAGAACCAAGTGTACTAGGATTTGAACAATTTGGCTGCAAGTTTCTGCACAATGGTGGTGGCGCGACACCTGACAACTGCAAAATAAAGCCTCAGAAGCAAAACAATACAAAAAGATGAAACATGCTACGGGAAAGAATACAAAATTAAAGAAAACAATGTTTTGGAGTAAACTATATCCTAACCTTACTGCTGAGTGCAAAAAATAATTTTTTATAAAATTAAGAAGAAAAAAAAGACAATTTAAGAAAAAAGACAAAACTCTAAGCTTTCTGTATAAACATAGCTTGGAATAATTCAAATTACCATACCTGTGTGGCCATTGGTGAAGGAGTGTTATAAAATGACAGGTTTGGAGGAACACCATTTGAAGGCTGACTAACAGGCCCTCCTAATGTAGAGGCTCCATGGTAATTTCCAGGAATATCTCTGAGGTTATTCCCTTGTAAGTGTTTCAACTGCCTTGGACTTCCATCTTCCAAGCCAAAGTTTCGAGCAGAAACTAAATTATGATCCTCATTGGATATGCTCAAGTTATGGGATGCTGACGCACAATTCATGTACTGCTTTTGAATGCAAAGAGCAGCTGCTTCATCAAAAACTGCAGCTGCTTCTTCAGCAGCACCTAAAACATTGATAAAAAAGAAAGCCAACATAGTATCAGGTCAAAAATATATAGCTCAAGTAGAAGAACAACATTTTATATGAACCACAAGCTGGTTGCACAAGACTGCCAGGGGCACAGAATTGTGTGGGTGTTCAATGACCATACCTAATATACAAAGCTGCTCATAGGCGGCCCAGAATAAAGGATCTATAGATAAAGCCTGCTTAAAGTGATGGATGGCACTTTTCCTTCTATCGGTATACCTAAATCCAAATAAACTTAAACAAATAAGAAATTGATATATTAAACCAGGATGTAGAAGGAGAAGCATATAAATAGACAGCCAAATAAAATTAATTAATTATGCAGGTTCAAGAATTCAAATATGAAACTAGAAGCACACTATACTTTTTTAGTAAGGTGTAATAAACAACTAAGGAGAATGCCTTTGGGATATCAAGAAGCTTTGCAAGATACATATGCAGCTCTATAGCCTTCTGAAAAGGAAACAAATATTTTGACATCATTTCATAATATTTTAAGATCTAAATCAATAAATATATACAGTTTGATGAAATTAACAATTTCAAATTTCACTGAATCAATGGAAAACTTTAATTGAGGGCAAGATTCTGTCTCTTTCGTTAACATTTCACAGAGCACATAGTCACTAGAAAGAATCTAGTAAGTCAAGAAAAATAGTTTTATATCAGTTATTCTTCCTTTCTTGATGTTCTACAGCAGTACATGAGAATATATGCCTACACTTAAAGTAAAAGTTAAAAGATCTATTCAGAAACTACCCCCTCAATTCTAAGGAAAATAGCCAAAGTTTTTCTATAACTTGTATTATACATATCTAAAGCAGTGGACAACAGAGTTCTTGTGATAGTTAATCACTAGATATTTTAGAAAGAGGTGAGCAACCTGTAGATAAGCCCAAGAAGGAAATGCCCAGGTGCACCATTTGGAACCTGATAGAGAAGAGAAACAACACGAGCTAATCAACAATGTCCAGAAAAGTGCGTCAAAAAGTGCACAACTATGCCCAGCATTCAGCAATAATGAATTTCAGGACTTTGAATACATACTGACTCCAGCTGAAAATGCTTTTTCATAGATAAATGATGAAAATGGTGATAAAAACAGTCTGCTTTGTGAACCAAAGGTACTTCAGAAAAATGCCAAAATAGTTTTCAATTAAGAAATTCCAAGAGGTACCTCAGCACCAGGCTCATTAGGAGGACATAATGCCGCTTCAGCTTCATTTAGAAGATCCATCTGAAAGCATGATATCGCAAACAAGTAGCGAGATTGAGCCATTTGTGTTCCTAAAGATAATAACAAACAGAAAAAAGCAGAGAGATACATGAATAAGCAACACTTTTAAGGGAAAAAAACCAAGACAGAACCATATATATTAAGACCATCATAAGTTAACAACCATTTGGAAGATGAAAACGTGAAGCATACTACCTTTTAGAATATGATATGCAGAGTAAGCTTGACTATTTTGCAAATAACATCCGGCTAACAATTGTAAATTTGTCTGCATAAACAAAATGCAATTATTTTGAAGTCCAGTAAAACAAAGTACAACAAAAAGAAAAATAAATAAACCCATAACATTTGTCTCAAATTGATAACAAAAACACCCGAACTATAGAGGGATGGATGAGGAAACATAACATTGTCAGAGTAGACAAGTAGCTAGTTAAGGTATCTTGTCAAAAATAAGACTTCAGGTTACATCTAGTCATCTACGTAGTTTGTTTACCAAATCTGTTTCATTCAATAGCAGTGTTGAAGCACGTGGAGAGTAAAGCCCTCTTTTGATTCGCCCAAGATTCCATGACTTACAAGTATCAAAAACCTCAGCCCCCCTTTTTTTTCTTTTAAGATGTCAAATTCACAAAATACATCAGAATTTCAGACTTTTTCCCAAAATTCCCCAAGAAATGAAGAAGAAGAAGAAAAGTTGGAGCCACGTAGAGCTCCAATCAGTACCGAATCGCCATAAAATTATAAAATAAAATAAAAAACGCTAAGAGAAAAAATGATCTTGCCAGTAAATAGTAATGCTCCTAACTGTTCTTGAGAAACCAATACAAAATCAATAAAAATACAGCCACTGTGTTTGAGAATTCTAAGAGTTTATCCCTTCAATTTTCTAGCTGTCTCTCAGAGACCAAACAAAATGCCTCGAAATTAAATAAATATATTGGAGCTTTTGGGGTTACCTCGGAAGGAAACTCAGCGCAGAGTCGTTCACACATGAAAATGGAGTTTCGATACATGAAATGGCGAAGACTGTTGTTTACACAGTCTATTAGAATCGCCTCCATCTTCTTCTTCTTCTTCTTCTTCTTTGATTCAGACTTCAGAGAGAGAGAAGAAAGTGGGGGTAGGGGTTTTCTGGTTTTGGGGGTTTCTTTAGGTTCAAAATGGGATGGCACGTGTTAGCATTGTTTCAAATAATGCATCACGTACGAAGGATTGTTCAGATATTTAATATCATAATTTTAAAACTCGACTCGGTCATCGACCCGATCACTAACTAGTGATCGAGTCACGGGTCAGATGGGTTGATCCGGGTCATCCAAAAAAAAAACACTTATATAAAACACCTAACTAGTTACAATGCAACACTTACATAAATCAAATTTAAATTTTAAACCAACAACATAAATTTAATTCAATATCCAAAACACAAACCAAATATAAATTCTAAATCATTTAAAACAAAACATTCAACAACATAAATTTTAAAATATTTAAAACAAGAGAACTGATACATTACCCGAAAAAACAATACTCAATCAAGAACTGCGAATCGATAACAGCTTCATGATATTCCAAAAAAATAATTATCAAGTTTTTTTTTTAATTTTAGAAACACCCTTATATGTTATGTTGGGATGCAAATTTAATAATTTCTTTTAAATACTAACTTTAATATTAAAATAAAAATTTTAAAAAAGACAAATCTCTTTAATTATCGAAACCAATCTTTGAGTTAAAAATGGTTGTGAGCAGACAGAAAATATCTAACTACTAGCCATTGGGAGAAGGAGAGAGAAGCCGCCTGTATCAAAAGAAATGGACGATTGGAGGCGGTTTGCACGTGTAAAGGCAAGAATAAAAGGAGAAATAACAAAGACATGGAGGGAAAACGACATTCTTCTTCGTCGTTTGACCTCTATGCATATAAAAAAAATAGACCTGGTCTCAGCCGGATTTACCCGGGTCAGGCGGGTTTTTGCTTAGATCCGGACCGGTCCCATGCCCAGGTCGGCCGGGTCCCGGATCAACCCGCCGGGCCGGTCCGGGTTTCAAAACTATGATTAATACTATCTGGATTAATCGGATGTGTTGGCCCCCTCCTTTTGATATTTTTTAATATAATGCCTATACTTTCAATTTTTATTATGTTCATCCTCTAACTCGGCCATTTCCATAATTTTTAGACTTCTCTTAGTTTACATGCCTCTGTTATGTTATGCTGGGGTCGAATAAAAAAAATTAATGTAAAAAAATATTTAAATAATAATAAATTATTTATAATTACTATTAAACTTCTCGATCTGACTTTATATCTAACAAGAGTTTAAAACTAAATAGAGTGAGAGTTGGCTTGGCATTACCCAATCAACTTAGTTTGTCCAAAGACAACTCGCCTAACCGGTAAAAAAAATCTGAGGATGAAATTGAAAAAAATAATAATGAGATTGACAGGAAAAAAAACATCTCAACCTAGCTTTCTACCTAGTCCGGGTTTAAATTTAAATTGTGTGAAGTTGTCCTGATGTGACCTAGATGACTTGGTCAGTCCAAAAGCATTATGTCTGATTGGTAAAAAAAAGTCTAAGGACAAAACTAAGAAAAAAATGATGAAATTGATAGGAAAAAAAACTATCAATCGTGCTCCTTATCTAATTCAAGTTTAAAATTAAACTGTGTAGGGAGTTTTTCCAACGTGATCTAATTGACTTAGTTAGTCTAAAAGCAACTCGAATGATTATTAAAAAAAATTGAGGATGAAATTGAGAAAAGAAAATTATTAAATTGAAAGGAAAAAAAAGGAGAACTGAAAAAAATACAAAAGAGGTTGAATTGAAAAAAAAAATACAATGGTTATATAAAAAGTGAACCTCCATTAATTTTCCCAATTGTTTTAGTACAATAAGGTAATAGATCATCTACCTTTATATATTATATTATATTGCATGTACTCTTATATATTATTTTAAGAAATTCTTCTTTTCTTCTGACTTTTACCGTATGATAGAATTATAAAGGAGAAATTACATTTAACATCCTAAGGTTTGGTGTTGATTATACTTTGCCTTCATAGTTTGAAAAATTACACTTACCCTCCGAGTCAATACAAAATTTCAGATCGGGTTGAAATATCATCTTATCCTTATATAAATTATAACTTAAAACCCTCGTATAAATTTCTTAAGATATGATGGTTGTAAGAGAGAAGGGTTGTCTCAATTAGAAGTTGGAGAGAATTGTGGTTGGTGGCTGCTAGATTGGGTAGTTGTTGGTGGCTGGGTCGTTGTTGTCACGGTGGCGAAGGCTAGTTGGCATGCATGGTAAGCATTCTTGTTAGTGGTTGGCGACAAGGAGAGGGAGTTGTTCATTATGGCATGCGTGGTAAGTGTTCTTGTTAGTGGATGGCGACGAGGAGAGGTAGTTGTTCGTTGTGGCCATATATGGTGTTGTATAGTTGTTAGTAAGCCCTGAAACATCTATTTTAGCTTGTCTTCCTAATTTTCATTTTGTTTTCATTTCCTCCTTTTACTTTTTTTTTTTTTCCAAATCTAGTATTTTGATAAGATTCTTCAGGTTGCAGCCATAGGTGGAGGTGATTTGGGTCTGTTTGATGTAGTATTTGGAGGTGTCTTTCCCCCTCCAACTGGTTTTGGCCAGGCTGTTAGTTGGAGGAAGCAGTGGTGGTTAACTATCGATGTAAGGAGGATCTGCTAGTTACTGTCACGAATATAAGAAGTGGCTAAAGACATGGGGTTAAGTGAAGAAGAGAGACTTGATCTTGTGCGAGAGAGGTTTGAGTTTCAGCTTTGCTTGAAAATATGAAAGACCATTTTTTTAGGATGATGTGGTGGTTGGTGTTTGGCCGACGAAGATGAGAGTGTTACTCTTGGTTGGTCTTTAAGGATGATAAGGTGCCTGGTGAGTGGCAGCATGGTGAAAAATATGAGAGGGGGAGTTCTACTTTTAGTTGTTGAAGAAAAATGGAAGCTTGGGGATAAAGAGGTTATCGATTTTGAAGAAGAAAAATGAGTATTTTTTTCCTTTGTTAGTTTTAAGAGAGGCTTTTTGTGTGTATTTATTTTGTTTTTTTTTTATTTTGTGTATGATGAGGGGGGCTATTAATTGGTAAGGGGAATGAAATATGAGAGGTTGAAAGAGAGAGATAGTGTGTGGGGCGGCTGCTGGCTTCGATGGAGTTGTGGTGTTGCTATTGGCGTTGATTATTTGAGAGGTTGTTGCGAGGAACAATAAGGATATCAAGTGGTTGTGTTTTGGGAGGATATTTTTATCTTAGGGTTTTTTTAGATATTTTTTTTAAATGATGGCAATCTTGTAAATATTTAATTATTTTTTGTTGATTTTTTTTAAGAAGATATAAAGTGTTACTCAGGTATTAAACCATATGAGGCTAAGTGTAATTTTTCAAACTATAGAGGCAAAGTGTAATTAACATCAAACCTCACGATGTTAAATGTAATTTCCTCAATTATAAAATTATATTTCAATACAAAATCAATTAAAATTCATTGGATTAATGATTATCAACACTGCATAGTATACTATGACAAACCTTTTTCATTATAAACTTCTTGACTAAGCTTTGATACCATTTTGTGGGTTGGATAGAATTTACAAAATAGTAGAAGAAAAAATTAGATGAAAACATAAAAATTAAACTTATAAAGCATAGACTTATATTTATGAAAAATATTATAAGATAAACAGAGTGAGCATATAATAGATAATACTCGGTTGAACTCGTTTTGCCTTCACATTACAAGATACACATATTTATATTAAAATTTTAAAGTTGATTATATCAAGGATGTTGCTTCTAAAAGATGCTTTTATTGAGAGAATATTCTCAAAGTTGACTCATAATATTTGGGCCATAATGTGGATCTTCATCAGCAAATTCTTTTTCATCATAACTTGATATTTGGAAAAGGGCTTTTTTATTTTATTTTGAGTTTGAACTTAAAGATGTCAAGTCGACTTGAATTCTGCTTTTATCGAAGTGAGGAATGTAAATCATCCTTCTTGAGATGAAGTTTATAGAGATGGATGTTGTTATCGTACTTAACATCACAACAACCACCACGCCCTCTTTGTTAGGAAAGGGAAATGTTTTTTGTATGTTGTGAGGAAAAAGGTTTTATCTTAAAAAACAATCACCACTTAGTATTAAATATGTAAAAAAAAACCAAGTCATTTATAATATTTGCATTATTTGACCCCATCTAACCCACTAAAGTTGGATAATATGAATATTACAGATAATAATGGATTAAAAAATCTAATAAGTGGATATCATGGGTCGGGTTTAGGTCGGGATGTTTAAAACTCACTTAACACTACCTAACTTGTATAACCTACTGAGTATCCTTAAAAAATCCTTGGTATAAATAGTATTCTTCTCTCTTTCTCTTTCTCTCCCTTGACCGTACAACCTCTCTTTCTCTTTCCTTTTAATTGAGCATTCAATCGATGTTTCTAATTTATTTTTGTCAGTCATGCAATTTTGTTAATTCATATATGTTAATCAATCCCCTTTTACCAATTCACTATCAAAAGTGAACATAGTGTTGACAAATATTGTTTATCATATATATTGGGATACAAACCTAGTTACGTAGTTTCTACTTTGTTAGGGCTTTTGAAGGAAATTATTTGTTGCTATTGTTATTTTTGTTATGGAGAAAAAGATTAGATCTTGTACCCTATTTTAATATTTTCAGTGTTTGTATTTTTAGGCTTGTGTTTGTATTGGTGTTATACTAAAATAGGGTACAAGATCTAATATTTTCCTCTGTAATATAAACAACAATAGCAACAAATAATTTCCTTCGAAAGCCCCAACAGAGTAGAAACTATTTTAGTTGTGATTTTGATTTATGTGGTTTTGGTTTAGTGATTTTGATATGAGAATCAATTTGTTTCTTCTATGAATCCTGTTAGAACTTAAGTATGAGGATATTAGTGCATCTTTGATATACTCCATTTGATATTGAAGATGATGACATAAACAAGTTTATTATTGTGTGGTTTTGAACTTTTGATACGATAATCAATTTGTTTTTTGTTTTTTCATTTTTTTCGAGTTAAGATATATTTGGAAGTCAATATGATATTTATCATTTAGTAGAAACTTTTTTATTTATTTGTAGATTGTGAGAACTTTTATCCCGATAGAGAAAAAGAAGCTCTAAAAGAGGATGGGCAGAAATCTAAGTCTAAAGGTAAAAAAAATTGGATTGTTTTTTTTTTAAGACAAGAACTAAAACAATTTGTTTTTTATTGATTCTCTTTTTTTTTTCCTGGAATTTTAGAGAAATCTTTGGATGCAAACCATGATAAGTCAGACTTTAATAAGAAAACATTAATGGTTTAACTCCTTCTTTATCCTTTTTTTTTTTTTTATGATGGTGACCAATAACAAGTAATAGTATTAATAATATTTTTTTTACACTATTTTATCTTGTTTTTTTGTTTTCGATCTTATTAACCTTTTTGGCTTGGCATGCTAAAAGCTTCTTGTTTTCATGTTATTAAAGCTTGTTAAGTTTTTTAATCAATCTATTTGGTATAGTTTCAAATGTACCTCATAATTGTTTTCTAAACCAGTAGGATTCATCTAATCCAACCAATATATCTAATCAACCAGATGATTAGTAGCTGTATATTTTCTAGGAGTAGATTTTGTTAGTGATGTCTAAATTCATACCAAACTTTCCTTTTTTCTTACCTTTCTTATCATAATAAAGATGTTCGTACATTGTGAATTTTTTGTATTGGCTTAGAAAACGAGACAAAATAAATCCAATTCATGAAAATTAATAATATAAGCTCAACTCATGGATATTTGTGATATCCATAGAAAGTTTAGCTTAACCCGATATATCCACCACACTCGGGTCCAAAAAAAATTTAATAGGTCAGGTTTAAAATTTATAAAATATCAGAGGTTGGGTTGGTTACAACCATGGACACAAACCCGACCTGGTTATATCTATGAACACCTCTACCCAGTATTATGGTTAGTAGAAAACCTTAACTAGTCTGTAGAATTCCAAGGTAACGGTTGATTATACTAAAAAGAAAATATTATCACCCTAAAGCATTTTACCTGAGGTAAATTACATTGTTACTCTTCTTTTTTATTCCTATAATTTATTATGCCTATCTACTAATGGAGTATCTGCATGGGTGATTTCAGGTCTACTCTTATGAGTTAAACTCTATATAGATGGTTGGTTCAAACCTAACAATTTTAAGATCTGGTTCTAGTTATTACCATTTTGACAACACTTAGTGAATTGACAAGTCTATAGTTGATCACTCATGATCACAACTTATGACCAATATTTATCAAGTCATGCCAATGAATAACCAATAAGTTTGTGTTGGACTTATTGAACTCAATTCAAATCTTAGGAGGGGTCCATCAATAATACCTTATTAAGGTTTATCTATCCTAGTACCCAAGATTTACTCATAATATTTGCTAAATGAATAACCCTAGTCTTACCCAATAATGATGCCATAAATTCATCTACTTGGAATAGGATCTAGTGACATGAAGGTCTTTTGTGGACTAATTCTTTCTTTTTTAATAAATGACTCTTTTAAAGTTTACTTGTCTTTAAGATGTGTTGTTTAACAATCACTTTCTTATGATTCCAACTTTACTTGGTTGTCCCTCATCAATGTTTATACACACCACTAATATAACTTATGTATGTATATTTATAGCTAATGGAAAACTTTTTGGATTCTTATTAACATGCATGTATGAGAAATTAAAAGAGTCAATACTCTCAATTATTTGTGAATATTGGACCTAGACATTTATAAGACTTATTTTTCATTTAAAATCAAAAGATTGGGCTACTCCTTTTAATATCCAAGGTAATGACCCATATTGAGTCTATTTACCCTAAATACTAAGAGTGAATATCATGACATTTTGACATGATTTGTAAGAAAATAAGGATGAGTTTTTCAAAGGTTTGGAATATCGACCCAATAAGCCTTGGTTTGAACCATTAATGAGTTTTTTAAATAAGTTATAAGACCCAATGCAAATGTATGCATGAATGAACATTGATTTTCTATCATTTGGAGCCAAAAGATAATTTCAATACATATTGTCGAATGGACCAGTGTTTATAACAAAGAAAAACATGTTGTAATGCTAAGGATAATGATAAAATAGCCAAGGACATGAAATAGAACAAGATGCAAAATTAAGGTATTCGACCAAATACATTTAAACACAAATGTCAAACTTTGATTAATCCTAAAAAATCATAAAACACATCAAAACCAACAATAAAAAAAAGATGCAATATTAAAAAACTTGGCTAAAATCATTAAAACACAAATAGCAATCCAATTGAAATTGTTCAATCCAAATAATCTAATCACATAACATATTAAAAACAATAATAAAACAAGATAATTATTCAAAAGATGTTTGAGGTTAGAAATAAACATTTTAAGGATGGTTGAGGTGGATTGAAAGTTGTTGAAAAATTGGTGGCACATCTTTGACTCATATTTTAAGGGCTTGTCATAGTTACGTGTTGTTGCACATATCATCAATGTTTGATCGATGCATGGAAGGTCCCATTTGCTCCTCTTTCTTGTGGTGGCAATATGGTCACCACATGCTAATGAGGGAGATCCAATGCCTTGAAGGTCCGGTGGTAAGAGTTCTGTCACAATTGTCCTGATTTTCTCTCTCTAGTTGCTCACATAAAAGTCATTGGGGCCCTTTAAATATTCTTCCTTCTTTAATATAAATTTAAATTCAACTCAATTATTTTTTTTTTCATATTTCTCTTCTTATTTTATCATTTTTATTCAATTTTTTGTAGTTAAATCAAGTTTCGAACAAAACAATCGAGTAATGTTTGGACTCGTTAAGTCAAACGAGTCATTTTAGGTCAATTTCAACATAATTTAATTTGAAACCTAGGTCATGCGAAGGGTCACCTAGTTGGGCGAGTCAAATTAATAAAAACAAAAGGAAGTATGCTAGCAAATTATTTTGTTTTAATGGAGGTTTTTTTTTTAATTTTTTATAAATAAAATACGAATTTGTAATTAAATAAGAAATTCTAAATGGCATGACGGATGTGAGATTATTACAAAAACCTAAAAGATCTGGAAAAACACTATACAAATGTCGTGTTTTATTGTGGATTGTAATAATGAGATTATATTTTTGCCCTTCACTAAAAAAACAATGAACTAACCTTAGAGGGTAAAAAAAGTCTTTTCACGAGGTTCATTTGTCATTCTAGATTGTTTGAGGGTATCTTAGTCTTTTTGCAATTTTTGCACAATAAAATTACTTGTTTACCCTTAAAAGAGAAAAAAAACTTTAGTCTAGAGACTTTTTCAAAATTTCCTTTTATCATGCATAATGTGACTATTCTATTACCCTTATAACCAAAAACTCTTAGGCTTGGCTTTAGGGGCATGTCATAACCTAAAATTTTACCTCATTTAAAAAAAAAAATCCAAAACTATAGAAAAACAACAAAAAATCCAAAATGTATATTTTTAATATATTTGCGTTATTTTTGGTATTTTTAGCTTTTTAAAAAAGAATTTAAAATTTAAAATTTTGTTTTCTATGCGTTCAGCTATTAACATGTCTATTTAAAAATTATTGTATAATTTTTCTCATCGAGTTGACGTTGCTTTTTCAAAAAAAAAAAATACAACATATAAATGGTCTCCCAAGCTTCTTTGCCTTTCACTCTCCCTCACCCAAAACTAAACTAGACTAATGAAGCCACCAACCCTCGTCATGGTCTCCCATTTGAGAATCCATTAAAGAACTAGACCATTTGATACTCCAAAACATATAAAAAAGGATCATAAGCCACATCTCTATGTTTTCCTTCATTATCCATCTTCTTCAAGCCATACATATCGATCCTTCACTATTTGGCTTCCATATAGCAATAACGACGTCCCTCACTAGTGACAACCTCTCTTTTCCTCTAGCCGTTGTGCTTCTTTCTTCCTTGAGAAAAAATTGACGACTCTTGTTCCTTTCAAAACAATAGCCAACAACACAGCACAACACCAACTCCTCCTCGTGACAACAATAGACGAAGAAACATAGCCTTTATCATGGCAAAAAACCAGTAAAGAGAGAGAGATAAAAAAGAGAAATGGAAAAGAAGTCAAAGCTTGGGGTGTCTGATCTCCCTCCTGGGAAAACATGAAGGAGAATCGGTCCATAAATAAAGAGGAGATAGAGGATCTTCAGATCCACCAACTCACCCTCCTCCAGTAACGGTGGAGCATGAATCCACACGCTGACAGTGGCGGCGGTGCATGGTACACGCACTACCAATGTTCTTATAGTCCTTTAGGTTTTATTTCCATAGATCCCGGGCACACCAAACACCTTGGAAGGTTGATCCATAACTCAAATTATTATTTTTACAAATTTCTAAAGTGTTGAGAAATTTGGAACAAAATTCTCATTGTTATGTATAGTTTTTAGGACTGTTTGAATATTTTTTTAAATCAATGTGTGTTTTTAATTTGAAATAATTTGATAATTTGTATTGGATTATGAGTTTTGTTTTTTGGGTTGTAATTGTTATTTGAACATAAATGTTGGTTCATGGATTATGCTTGGTTTTATATTGACTTGTTTGAATTAGTATGTGACTTGAATGAAGTTCGTGAAACTAACAAGATTTAAGTTGATTTTTGGTATTATTGGATTATTAAGTTGGTGAATAAATAATTTATTTTGAGTTGATATCTTGATTAAAATAGTTTGATTAAAATATGTTATTGCATTTTGTCAAACATGACCTTAGTCTAATTTTAATAAATTTTCAAAGTTTCTAAATATTATTTTGCAATTAATTTTGAGTTTTTTCACAACATTTTTACTCTTTTGTATTTAATATTTGAAATTCTGACATGTATGCGAGATGTTTTTCCAAAATTAAATAAACTTGTTTCCTTTTACAAAAAACAATAATATTTTTCTTTAAAAATAATAATAAATACATTTAAATATCTTAATTGTATATGACCAAGTCTCTAAAATAAAAATCATATTTTGCATAAAAAATATATAAACAAATAAAAATACATGGCATGATTTAATATTTTTTAATACCAAAATTCAAGAAAGAGTATTAAGGATTACTAACTTATATGTAAGATGTATTCATAGTATTAAGAGAAATAATTGCAAAAAAATATGTTTGGACTCCATAATAGCTAAGCTTGACCCATAAAGTCATGGTCCACTCTAATGAGATAGACCGACTTTTAACCATTAGACAGACTAACAATTAGAAGAAATACAACAATGTCTTAGTAATCAGACAAATTAACAATGTAGCTTATTTTAGGTAAGGTGTACTAGTGGTGATATTATTCTCCTTATACATAATCAGTCATCTTATCCAGACTCTAAAGACCACTTAAGGTTTCTAGTGACCAAAATATTAAGTAGTGACTTCAAACCTTTTAAACTGATAAAAGACAAGGATTCTTTGTTATTTTCACCTACACTCAAGGATCCCGATCCGAGAGGATCATCGTCACGATGTTGCACATATACGACAAGGCATATTCATCATTTAACATTTTTTTTTAATTGCAATAATCATGTGATTTCAGGAGCGTTTTGATAATTTAATTAATAATAAAAAAGCTGATGGTACGTTCATGGAACGCACTAATGAGTGAGCCACACCCCTGTCTTCGGGTGATATGTGTGGTGGCTTATGACAGATAAAAATTGGCTTGATGTTTTCTGATTTGAAATTACAGAGCCTACTTTTTTGGGTGACGTGAGTGGTGGAATTCCTAACGGTTGGTTTTCTTCTTCCTTTTTCCTTATTTTCTCTTTCTTCATTGGGTTTTATAATTGCCCTTGCAACATTTCATAATAGTCCTTCAATTTTTTTTTTCCTTAGGATTTGATTATTATTCTTTTAATTACTATATTTTTTATTTGAATTCATTTATAGAATTGTTTTTTTTTTAGATTTCATCCTTCATCATCATTTTTTTATCTTAGATTTGATCCTCATTCTTTTGACTGTTATTTATTTTATTTGAGATAATTTTTAATTTTTGTTTTTCACAATTTCATCCTCTTTCATCATATTTACATATCATGTTTTATCCCTATTATTTTGATTGTGATTTTTTAACCTTGAAAAGTTTTTTAAATTGATTTTTTTATTTCATCATTGAATATTAAATTGAGGTTCTTGATTGACTCCAGGTCTATGATTTAACAGGTTGCAAATATAAGAGATTAACTCAGGTTTAGGAGATTTACCGGGGTTGATTTGTTTTTTTTCTTCTTTTAAACTCATGTTTTTCATCATTTGGTATTTGATGTAATTGGATATCGGGCTTTGTAATTCTTTTTCTTTATATAAGAATTTTCACTAATTTTTTAAAAATAATAAGGGTTATCTTGGACCATTTTATTTTTTGTTCTCTGCTGGATTTAACTTTTTCATAAAGAAACTTTTTTTTGTGAATTAAGTTAAATTAAATTCTCAATATTTATTTTTAAAAACATATCATCTAGTCATAGTCTCCATTTATTTACATATTTTTTTTAAGGTTAGAAAAAAAAAATTTGATTTATAACATAGCGTGAGGTAAAAAATCATATGTTTTCCTTTTTTTAAACTCATGTTTTTTTTTTTTAACTTTATCCTTCAGCATTTGAATTATTTAGAGATTGAGCTCTATTTTTTTTTGTTTCTATATGATTTTTCACTAGTTTTTGAAAATAACCCGAGTTATCTCATGTTTTTTTATTTATCGTTCATTATTAATTTTTTAATCATATTATTAAATTAACATAATTTAATCGATTTAGTTAAGTTAATGATCCGAGGCACAAATGTTTCTTTCTTCTATAAAAACTTTGGCATCGCTTGAGCATCCTTTTTTTCACGTTGAAAACAAATTGGTCCAACCACCGTCAATGTTTACTAGAGTTATTTTTTTAATTGTTTTTTTTTTCATTTTAAACCTTTAATATTTGGTTAATTAGAATTCAGTTTTCTAATTTATTTTGATTTAAATTCTAAGAGGGTGATCCTAGACTCATGCCTTGGATTGTAGTTAAACATAATTGGCCCGAGTTGATCCAGTATGTCACCGTCTCAATATTATTTTTAAAAAATATATCAAATGTGTCACCTTCTTAATATTTTAAAATTTCTTCTATTATACATAAAAAAAATTGACTTCCTAGCTTTGTTATATATTTTTTAAGGTTATAAGAAAATCATCTGACCCACGACATAACGCAGGTAAAAAAAAAATTAATATTTTCTATTTCTTAATTTTTTGATTTAATTTTGGTTATTATTAATATTTTTTAGTATTTATTAACTTATATAATTATTAATTAATTTTATTAAATACATGCATTTAATTTTTAATTCAAATTCAAAGTTTTTCTGGTAAAAAAAAAATTATCAGTGCCCATATATTTTTTTAAGTTGAAATTAACTTTTTGAACCGGTCCTTAACGGAACGTGGGCACCAGAATCAGTGCAATGTAAAAGTGAAGAGGCCCACAAAGAAAAGAATTCCTCCGCGAAATTGAACTGAAAAAGTTGGATTGAAAGCATCTCTCTGTAAATGGACGGCGAGACGCAATCACCAAGGGGCTCCAACCCTGAGGCAGACGATCAAACGGTCGAAATTGATCCATCATGCACCGTCCTTGACCTAACCAGCTTTCAGCTTCATGATCTCAACTCAGTGGAGTTATCTCCGAGTCTCACCGAGTTAGACCTGACCGCGAATCGTTTGTCGAGCTTGGACCCTAGAATCGCGCATCTCTCGAACCTCATAAAGCTCTCTCTCCGTCAAAACCTCATCGACGATGCTGCTATTGAGCCTTTCTCTCGCTGGGACTCAATTTCCGGTCTCCAGGTAACTCAATTTTTAATTTATTTATTGGTGCTCTAATTATTACTCTAATCACTGTCATTACGAAATACAATGTCTTCATTCGTAAATTGTTAGTTTATTTTTACTACTTTTAATTAAAGATAACTGAATGATTAATAATGTTTTAATCATTAATGGAATGCCCGTGCTGTGTTGTTAATATTATGGGTTTGCAGGAGCTGGTGTTAAGGGATAATAAGCTGAAGAAAATACCGGATACCGGCATATTCAAGAGTCTTTTGGTTTTTGATGTTTCTTTCAATGAAATTACTTCCTTGCATGGATTGTCTAAAGCCTCTAACACTCTCAAGGAACTTTATGTATCTAAAAATGAAGTTACTAAGATAGAGGAGATTGATCACCTCTATCAGTTGCAAATTCTCGAACTTGGTTCCAACAGATTACGGGTTAGTACTCTTTAAATTCTGAAGAATCTTCTTTACCCAGAATTAGGGATTGGTGGGGTTAGGATACACAAATACAGAAATTGCAAGCCTGTTGATGCGAAAAGAAAGCTTTTAGAGACTAAATGGGAAGATGGTGGATAATATATTCTTAGGAATTTCCGGAGCATGGTCTAAAACTTGAACTACTTACTTTGGTCGTTTACAGGTGATGGAGAATATGGGAAATTTTACAAGTTTACAGGAGCTGTGGATGGGAAGAAATCGTATCAAAGTAGTTAATCTATGTGGGTTGAAATGCATTAAGAAGCTTAGCTTGCAAAGCAACCGTTTAACTTCTATGAAAGGATTTGAGGTACTTAAAAGAAATTGCCCTTTTGTTAGCTAGTCAAATAGCATTCTGCTTTATCAAAAATAAAAAATAAGAATGAAAAAAAAAAAAATCCATGGTTTTCAGCCACATTGAAATTGCTGTCTAAATGTGATCCCCCATATTATTATTTTTATTTTGTCTAAATTTTAGGAATGTGTTGCTTTAGAAGAACTGTACTTGAGCCATAACGGTATTGCCAAAATGGAAGGCTTGTCAACCTTGGCCAATCTTCATGTACTCGATGTATCATCTAACAAGCTAACTTCAGTGGACGACATTCAGAACCTCACCCAGTATGTGTAGTCTTTCAAACTCTTGGGATTATGATGTCTCTTTCCTGGTTGATTTCATTGCTTGACTCATGCCATGCTTACAGGTTGGAGGATCTGTGGCTCAATGACAACCAAATAGAATCACTTAAAGGCGTTGCTGAGGCTGTCATCTCTTCAAGAGAGAAACTAACCACAATCTACCTCGAAAACAATCCATGTGTAAGATATTCTCTAACTTGGAGAACCAACATTTTCAGGACCCTTACTACCTGCATGCTAAGCTATAGCTTACTAGACAATGTTGTTGATGGTTCACTGAATAGAGATGTTTCAGTCCTGCTCTTTGTCTAGTTTTACTGGTGGTCATAGTTAAATAGGAAAGCATTAGATGATGACCTTTCTTTCTCTCAAAGGTATATCCTGAGTCATAGATCCACCCCATCATTCTGAGCTTTGTATCAGTGGTTCTCCTCCTGCGCTTTCACTTTTTCTTGGATCAGCTAGATTTCCCACCTGTCACCTCAATATCTTGTTAGATGTCTGACACTTTTATTTCCTATTTGATTTTTATTTACCAGATCCTAGACTCCTTTCCAATTGTTTTGAATAGTTGCTGCAAGAAAGGCATGTACTTGTGAAGATAGAGGAACTTAGAGACTAAAATTTTTAGTGACAGTGTGCATCTCTTGCCCTGGAAGGAAAGTTAATACCTTTTTTTCCAATTTATTCTAGCATATCAATCATATGGATTCTCATTATGCTGGTTGATAACTAGTAATAGATTTTTTTTAAAGCCTTTTAGGTGATTTTTCAATGTCAGCCTTATGCTCTCGAGTTTTATTGTTCCACTACTGTCAACGAATTTTAGGAGTGAAAATGTTGATACTTCTTTAGCAGTTATACACTTTTATTTTCTTATCCTTAAAGAGCAATTAGAATATGCCAACATTATTTGTCCACTATTCTGTGATCCTATTCAAGTTTTATGCACAAGTAGTGCTTTCCTTATATATATATATATATATATATTCATATATTCATTTAGCATGTTCATCTTTTAAGACCAATGTGCCATAATCATGTCTCTTTAGCCAACTGTATACATGAATTTATGTGTTAGAAGCTCTGAGTGATAAAAAAAAGCACTGAAATTGAATCCTCCTTGCAGCTCTTTTTCCAGATAGGACCATGTATAATCAGCATATACTGCATTTCATAAGAGAACAACTCTTTTTCTGTACTTGCACATAATTGATACTGTCTCTTGATGTCTGTTGAACTTCTGAGGCAAGTGCATGACAACTGATTTTATTGTTTTTTCCTTGTTTGTCTGCACTCATATCTCATACAAGAAATCGTGTTGAAAAGTTTGCATGCAAATTGACAATACTTATGCGTATCCTGTCTGATGGTAAATATCATAATAGTCTTTGCTTCGATGTGCCAAAAAAATTGCTTGGATCACCTTTTTTTGGGGATCAGTGCTGTTTGCTTACTTGAAAAAGACGGAAAACTACTGTTCCTTTTTGGTTTCCCTTGGATATTCCTCTTTTTTTTCCCCTTGCTGTAACTTTGTTATTGTGTAGCGATTTCACTTATAGTCATGCTTCTTCTATTACAGGCAAAATCTACAAACTACACTGCCTTTTTGAGAGAGTTTTTTCCAAATATTGAGCAAATTGACTCCAATGTGTTTGCCTAGTCTTGAATTTTTCTTGCCTGGACACTGCTATCTATAAGCTCAAATCCTCTTTGGGTAATACATCTTAATCACATAGCATTTCAACTTTTGGCTGCACTTGTTGAGCATTACTTTTAATATGTTCTCATGAAAATCTGGATTGCTGGTGGAATTATGCTACAAAATTTTATTTCAGGGGAGATAACTGCTTCTGCAAAGACACTGTGGATCCAAGTTTAGGCATTTATCTGGTATCACAACATTATCATGAATGCCATAAATTTTCGAAGGATTTGTATTTGTTGTTTGTTTGATTTTGCAGGCAAGCTTATTTACCTTTTTTTTCCTCTGAATATTTTCATATTTCCTTATGTAAGTTTATTTTAGCTCTCTTCTAACATCACATTTTAAGTGTGAAATCTCAATACTGTTGTTTCCCGTTCAATCTTCTGTTAGATTTAGGCACTGTATAAGTTTTTGCTATTTTTTGGAGTTTCTTCCAAGATAACGCATCTCATTACGCGACATGAATTGTGGAAGTTTCTTCATTTTAGGAATTGTTGTCCCTGATACACGCTGTTATGGAATTAAAAGCCTGGCGTAAGCATGTGCATTGCCTTAAAATTGTTTGGTAGGAATTTTAGGTAATCGATAGCTTTGATTTATAATTCTATAGTCCTTTTCTTCTTATTTAGTATTAACAAAAACACTAAACATGTCAGCTAAATCACTTTAGCTAAACCCACAAAACACTATTTAACTATTTATTGGAATTGTATTGTGTTTTTTTTTTAGATTTCACCCTTCAAATTTTATTTTTTTGAATTTCATCCTTAGGTTGTTTTAGGAATTATGTTTCATATATTTTTTTTAATTTTCTTTATGTTGAGTTGCATATGAGTCTCATGGATTTATTTATTTTATTCTTATTTTTTCCTATTGATTTCAACCTTCAATATTAGATCTTTTAAAAGTGGGGCTTCATACTTGATTTGCTTTAAATGAATTTATCTCAATCTCATTACCCAGGTCACAAGTTTAACAAGTTAATCCGGGTTGACTTAGGTCATGTTTTATGGTCTGCTTTTTCTAATTGATTTTTTTTTCGATTTCATCCTTCAACATTGAGTTGGTTGGAAATTGAGTTTTATATTTTTTTTTTAATTTGTTTTTTATAAGGTTATCATGGTCTTTTGATCCGAGTCGCGAGTTTGGTAGGGTGACGATGTTTATTGAATATTTAATTGAATATTTTCTTAATTGGGCTTCGTAAGTTTTTAGGTTGTTTGGGAACTAGGCTTCGTAATTTTTTTTAATTTGCTTTTTGTAGAGTTATCCTGATCTCATGAATTGTTTTTTTTCAATTTCAATATTCAATATTGAATCTATTGAAAATGAAGCTAAATGAAGCTTTGTAATTTTTTATTTGTTTTTTTATGAAGTTATGTTTGTCTCATGATTTAATTTGCGAGTTTAATAAATTAACTTGAATTGACTCATGTAATTTGTTTTTGGTTGTTTTTTCTAATTGTTTTTTTTTTTTTTCATTTTCATCCTTCAACATAGGTTGGTTGGAAATTGAGTTTATATATATATATATATATATATATATATATATATATATATATATATTTTTTTTAT
>Ga0307515_10003183_pt1 | contig 34746 bp, 16 predicted proteins | sample 17_EM_MG_FD_194513 | JGI IMG/M metagenome (GOLD analysis project Ga0307515, IMG submission 194513) | Populus trichocarpa ectomycorrhiza microbial communities from riparian zone in the Pacific Northwest, United States - 17_EM | ecosystem: Host-associated > Plants > Roots > Unclassified | place...
CCCTAGTAGCGTATCTCTCTTAACTACAACTAGGGCCTAATATAGAGGGAGAGAAGAAACGTATTATAGTATATGTCGCGATAGATACGCCCTAGGGTAAAGTCCGCTTATGTGCTTTATATAATAATAGGTACTAAATTAACCTTATTAATTAAGATATCGTTCGTAGGTTTAACCTACCTATACGCTATGCGCTACGTTTACGTAAACCTATTGCACGTTTCCTTAATAATAACCAGATAACAATCTAGGATGCTTATAATTTAACGGTCACCACTAGCGACTTTTAGGGTACCTCTCGCACTATCGGCCTACAGACCTTTTAGAGCGGCTTATTTAATAGTTATAATATGGTTCTTAGATGGGATTGGCTCGCGGAAGCAGATCTATTAATTAGCTTCCGTTCTAGATAGTTTATTTAGGGTACTTCGGACCCTAGACGCCTCCAAATAATTACCCTTAACGCTCTCCTAGCAGATATTAAGGCTAGCGAAATAGTCTATTCGCTATAGCCAGAAGACTCCTTTTTTACGCCGGTTGTGAATATAATAGAGGACCTATTATTACTGGCAGCGAGTACCTGTGTAAACCCTCCGGACGTAGAGATACCGGTTATAAATATAGTAGAGGACCTGCCGTTACTAGCAGCGAGTACCTATAGAGACCCTCTAGTGCTAGCGTAGATTACCTATACGCAAGGAGGAGGTAATCGAAACCTTAAAACTATTAAGTATACTGCAGCAGAGCTATATGCACTCTCTATATAAGTATACCTATAAAACGCATGTCGGCCGCACCCTTCTCTCCACTGGCTCCCAGAAGCATACTACTACGCAATAGTCGCTTCAACCTCTGTGGCCTCCGGCCTACTAGAGGTATATAAGGAGGAAATTAATATCTTCTCTAACGAGCTAGTAAGCATACTACCGCAGAACTCTAAGTACGACTATGTAATCAACTTAGAAGAAGGCAAGACGCTACCACAAATGCCCCTCTACAACCTCTTATAGAAAGAGTTATAGATCTTACGAAAGTACCTAGACAGTGCTCTTAAAAAGGGCTAAATTAGGCCTAGTAAGTCGCCTACTGGAGCGCCCATCCTCTTCGTACTAAAAGCAGACGGTATAATACGGCTATACGTTAACTATAGACGCCTAAATAAGATTATAATTAAAAATCGGTACCCCCTACTGCTAGTCGGCGAGCTCTTTAATAGGCTTAGCTATGTAAAAATATTCATAAAGCTAGATCTTTGTAATGCGTACTATAGGATTCGCATTAAAAAGGGAGATAAATAGAAGACCGCATTTAAGACACGCTACGGTCACTTTAAGTACCTAGTAATACCCTTTAGTCTTACTAACGCCCCTATGACTTTCCAGAGCTATATTTATAAAGCTCTAAAAACCCTAGTGGATACTATCTGCGTAGTTTATCTAGATAATATTCTCATCTACTTAAATAATAAGGACAAGCACGTCGAGCATATTAAGTAGGTACTGCGACAGCTTCGCGCTTAGGGCCTATACGCCAAACTGTTAAAATGCATCTTTTATACTAAGAACGTTGAGTTCCTAGGCTTTATTATTACCCCTAGGGGTATCGTAATAGACCCTAACCGCGTAAAAGCTATTAAGGGATGGCCCGAGCCTAAGTCCTATAGGGATATCTAGGTCTTCCTTAGCTTTGCCAACTTTTATAGGCGATTTATCTGGAACTACTTGGATACCGTATACCCCCTACACGCATATCTTATATAGGTATATCGCGACCCAACATTAGATGGGGAGAAGAAGAAGAAACGCAAGTTAAAAGGGCCCACTAAATAGTATTAACCTTAGTCCTAGCCTAACGACGCGTAGTAGGCGTTTTGTAAGCTACGCGCTATATTTATATAGGCTCCTCTACTTTAACACTTCGACCCTAATCTACCCCTAATAGTGATTACTAACGCTTTTAACTATACCTATAGCGGTATACTTCTGCAGCCTTTAGGGTAGGGAAATTAACTCCACTGGCACCTAATCGCTTATTGTAGTTAGAAGCTTACTAGCCTAGAAGTATAGTATAATACGCATAATAAAGAACTACTCGCTATAGTATAATGCTTTAAGACGTGGCGCTATTACCTTAAACACGCCGCGTATGTAACGCGCGTGCTCTACAATTATAACAATCTTAGGTACTTTATAACTACTAAGAGCTTATCTGCTTACTAGGCCCGGTACGCTAAGGAACTAGCTAAGTTTAATTTTGAGATTAAATATAAGCTAGGCAAGACAAATCCTATTAACACACTATCCCGGCGCCCGGATTATGCTAAAGGCTTTAAAGATAGTAGTAAGAGGATAATCCTTAATGCCATACTGCCTACATTATAGCAAAAGTTGCGGGTTATAGGCCTTATAGGCGGCCCTAGTACTACTATACTAAACTAGCGAGTAGCATGCGTGCAGTATGCGAGTAACCCTTGTGAACTTGGCGCCGGCGGACTAAAGCATCCTGCTATTCTCTCTAAGACCACTCCAACCGACCTAATGGCGCTTAACCCTAGGGAAGACCCTTTAGCCTAGGCTATGGTCCCCCATAACGACCTAGCGAGTTACCTATATATTATACGTTACTTTACTAGCACTAACTTTACGCAGAGTCTCGTGCCACGGCAAGAAGTAGTAGTAGCTGCTTTAGCTAAAATGGCGTTTACGGAATAACCCCCTAAGTTACTAGTTAATTTTATTTATAGAGTATAAAAAAGGGACGCCTTTATACGCTCTATATATAATTAGTTAACCTAGGAACGAGTTCCTGCCGGTAATAAGGACTACACCCTTAATAATTAAGGACTCCTAAGGTAAAACAATAAGGTCTAGGTGCTGAATTGCATACTATTATAACAGGAGATCCTTAAGCGGAATTATAATAATCTTATAGGCGGCCACTATAGTTTTAACCGTATTTTTAAGGTAATCGCGTAAAAGTATGCTTAGAACGGCCTTACCCAGGACCTCCGTAAATACCTAGATAATTATAATGCCTACTAACGCTCCAAATCGCGCCGCTATAAACCCTATAGTAAGCTATAGCCTCTCTAGGCCCCCACCCGAGCCTAGTGGTATTATTTACTTAACTTTATTACGGATCTCCCAGAGTCTAAAACTCCTAATAGTGTAGAGTATAACTCCGTCCTTATCCTTATAGACCGTTTTATAAAGCTAGTGCACTACTATCTAGTACGTAAGATAATTAATGCTACGCAACTCGCAGAACTCTTATTTAGAGTCTTTGCGCAAATAGGGCCTCTAGACAATATCGTCTCTAATAGGGGTAGTATATTTACGAGCGAGTACTAAAGCACTATATGCTACTATCTCCGCGTTTAACGTAAACTCAGCACTATATTCTATTTATAGATAGATAGTTAGACGGAGCGCCAGAACTAGAAGCTTAAGGTATACCTATATATATTTACAAACTAGAAACAGTCTAATTAGGCCTCCCTACTTAAAGAAGCAGCCTTTACCTATAACTCTAAGGTCTATACCACAATAAAGCGTTCCCCTATTAAGCTCGCCTATAGCTAGCTACTAAACGTCCCGGACGGAGTCCCGGACGGCGTTTAGGATGCCTAGTAAGGTGGGGAGGGGTCTAAGTTAATAAATGTTAAACTTGCAGAGATATATCTACAACGCCTGCGCCTTACACGTAAGGCAGCGACGGCGTCAATAATGTATACCTAACAGCTTCAGGCAAAATACTACAATCGTCACCACCTAGCCAAGCATTTCGCCGTCGGTAAACGAGTCCTACTCTCCTCTAAGAATATCCACACAAAACGTCCCTATAAAAAGCTTAACTATAAGTTTATAGGACCGTTTTAGATTCTAAAGCGCGTAGGGCAGTAAGCATATAAGCTAGAGCTTCTACCTACTATAGCATGGCTCCACCTAGTCTTCTATATCTCCTTACTAGAGCCTTACAGGTCACGCCCTAGGTTTTAACCCCCAGCAGTGGAAGAGCTTAAGGAAGGCAGCTAGGAAGTAGAAGCAATTATCGCCCACTAAGATCGTACTAGACAACCGCAGTACCTTATTAAATGGCTAGGATGGCTAAATAAGTACAACAAATAGAAATATAAGACAGAACTTAAGAATTATTAATAACTATTAGATAAGTACCGTAAGCGGGACACCCTAGCCTTATAGCCAAAGCGCAGGCGAAAAGTAAGCGCCGCTATTAAAATATAACCTACATTAAAGCGGAATAGAGGACGTCTAAAGGGATTAAAGAATAAGTAACGATTGCTATAACTTATAGGTAAGGCCACGGCGTATACTAGCAACGAAACTTAATTTAAAAAGCACCCTTTCTAGACCTAGTCCGCTACTCTATACCAGCTAAGCAAATTATTTATATATTAGAGAATAGGCCCGTTTATAACCGGGGTCTATTTAACCAGGGTCTACAACCTGCTAGTAACCCGCTAGTAGTAACCTATACTGACAACTTATACTATTCTATGTATATGCTATGCAGATAACGCATAAGGCTAAAATATGGGTTAGCGGCGGGTCTAATGGGCATATAGCCTTACCGTCCTAATCTGGCTGTATATAAATAACCTATAACCTACCCGCGAAGTATATACAGCGCTACGCCAGTATAGCGTAAGGCTAAAGTAGGGTCAGCGGCGGATTTAACAGGTATATAGCCTTACTGTCTACGAATCTGGCTGCATGCGAATAACCTATAACCTACCCGCAAGGTACTAGCGACCTACCTATACAAACGAGCTCTGGAATATTTCTAGTCTACTAAATTTAGGCGACAGTATTAAGCTCCACTGGCTCTACCTGTTAAATAGACTAATTAGGATTTTCTATACCGGGCATGCAAAATTGCTACTGGCTCGGTTAAATGCGGTAGAGTCTTAGTAAGGCAAATCTAACTAATTAGACAACTTTAACCGCCGGTCGAAGTTCCTTAACATCTTCGCGCCGCATACGTGTACCACCTATCTCTCTATACGCAAAATTAAGACGCTCTTTCCCCTCTAAATTTTTTCCTTACTAAGGTTTTTTATAGGGTTTTATTAAGGCTTAAGTATATAAAGGATCGGGGACGACCCTTTTTAAAGGGGGGGGCATTGTTAGGTAAAACCTAAGTAGATAGTTATATACGTGCCTAGGGAAAACCCTTCCTACCTCGCACACAGACTCCTCCTTTTCCCTTAAGGATTCGTCTCTGTCTATATAATATACCTATTGTTCTATCATTGGACTCCCTATCTATATCCTCACCTCACACTATAGAACTAAAGTTACCTCCTAAAATTAATAAGCTTATTACTATAGTATATAACACCTCTATTAACCCATTATTATATTAACTTATTACCACAAAGACCGCTAGCGCCTATACGCTGCCTACTAACCTTTAAAGCTTAGGCTAGATTAATATAGCAGCCTTAAAAGTAAAAAAGAATAGGCTCTATTATAGAGGTCGCCTATTTATCCCTAACTTAGAAAATCAATAACGGCAACTAATCTAAATAGCCTATAACCTTTAATTAAGCGGCTACTTAGGTAAAGAAAGAACCTATAAGCTTCTTAGCTAATACTACTTCTAGCTAAAAATAATAGACTTAGTTAAACGCTTTATAGGCGCCTGCTACGGTTATAAGCGCGCTAAGGCCTTTAATATAAAGTACTAAGGACTACTATACCCTCTACTAGTACCTATATAACGATAGGCAGATATCGCTATAGATTTTATTGTTAACCTACTACCCTATAAATAACACGGCCGTACCTATAAGAATATCCTTATAATAATATACTAACTTATAAAAGAGCGCCACTATGTCCTAACTAAAGGCGTAGCTATTAGCGACGTTACTAACGCCTTTCTTTATAAAGTTTACTGACTATATAGGTTACCTAACTCGATTACATCTAACTAAGGTATATAATTTAACTCCGATATATAGAGATAAATCTATTAACGCTTTAGCATCTCCGTTAAGATATCTATATCTTTCTATTATAAAACTACTAGGTAACCGGAAAACGCTAATACCAGCATAAAAGTGTACCTATAATAGGTAGTTGCCTATAGTTAAGACAACTGGGTAGATTACCTCCCACTAGGTAAATTCGCAGTAAATAACTATATCTTAACCACTATAGGACTTACCCCGTTCTTCGCGAATAAGGGTTATTACCTCTAATTTGGTATAGAGCTACTAGAACCTATTAATAAGAAACTGCTATATAGAAAATACCTTAAGATACTACTTACTAACTAGTATATAGACCGTATAAAAAATCTACTTAACTACTATAAGGGAGAAGTGGCCTAGGCTTAAGTAAAGTAGGCCTACTTTACTAACTACTATAAAACGCTACTACCGGAGATACGTGTTAGCAACTAGGTATAGCTAGATATACGTAATATCTCTATACAGAGGCCTATAAAGTCACTTAACTATAAGAACCTTAGCCCCTATTTAATTAAATAAGTTATTAATAGGGGAGCCGTATATAAGCTAAAACTCCCACCTACCCTAGCTACCCGTGGGATATAGCCTGTATTTTACCTATAGCTACTACACCTCTATTAGCCTAACCCCTTACTAGGGTAGATATAGCCTAAACCCTTACTAGTACTAATCCGAGATAAGAATAAAGACAAAAACTATAAGGAGTAGACCGTTAAATAAATTATTAACTCTAAATACTTTAGTAAAGGTAGAGGATAACAGCTTTACTACAGAGCTATATATATAGGATTTAATATAGATTAGCTAGAATAGCAACTATAGGAAGACTTTAAAAATACAAAGGATTTAATTAGTAACTTTTACTATATAAACCTATAGAAACTGGGCCTAAGCAGAGATTTTATACCTAATCCTCTATAGGAGCCCTTATAGAGTTAAACCGTTATATATTACTACGTAAGGGCAAATTACCATTAAATTACGGTAAAGTGCAATTACGTAACCGGAATATTGTTAAGATATCTAGGAACTTTAACTAGTGGTTAAAGTTATTTAATTAGTTGGATTTTTAGATACCAAGCCTTATTACATAACGTTGTTTTAAACCTTTAGTAATACCCCCCTTTCTTCTTTTCTATACCTTAAGTGTCCCTTTTATATATATATAATAACCACAGCGTCGCCGGAGCTCCGCCTCTATAGAAGGGGGGGTAGTATTACGGAACCCTACCGTAGGGGCCTTTATAGGAGAGCCCCGTACTCTTACGTACACCTTACGTATAGCTTATATTAGCTACGCGTAGGTATATTACCTCCTTACGCCCTTAACCCTTACGATCGATCGCGTAATGTCTTGTAGACTCTTTAAATACATACGCTCTATAGCCACTACCCTTGTTCTATAATATTACTTTAACCTAAAAGAATAAAGCTTTTATTTTTAATAAGGAATATAAGAAGGCCTTTACTTATCTAAAGGTTATATTTACTACTGCACCTATACTCTAATACTTTAACCTAGAATAAATAAGTGTTATAGAAGCTAACTTATCTAATTATATTACTAGAGGTATTCTATCCTAATATAATAAAGAAGTAGTATTGTACCCTATAGTATACTTCTTAAAATAATTAAGCCCTACCGAATATAATTACAAGATCTATAATAAAGAATTGCTAGCTATTATTAGATACTTTAAGCAATGGCAACCTAAACTAGAAGGCGCTAGATTTCCAATTAAGGTCCTTAGCGACTATAAGAACCTATAGTACTTTACAACTATAAAATAGCTAAGTTATTATTAGGCCCGCTAGTTAGAATATCTATTACGCTTTTAATTCTTAATTATATACCGCCTAGGCGTCTAAGGTTAAAAGCCTAATACCCTAACCTAACGCTTATAAGACGCGCCAGCCCTAAAAGAAGCGCGCTCTTACTAAAATTAGACCCTACTTCACCCTAAACTATTTAACCCTCCTACTAAAGACCTTACGGTATACGTCCTTAAAATAACTAATTAACTAATTAAATAGATTATAGTTAACAAATACCTAAATAACGAGTTTATCTAAGAAACGCTTAAGCTAATTTAAGATAGCGTTAGACGCTCTAAAAAGATTTCTTTAAGTAAATGCGAAGCTCGTGGAAACTACTTATATTACTAGAACCGTCTAGTTATCCCTAATTATAATAAGCTTAAGCTTAAGCTCCTTAAACACGTATATAATCTACCTATTGCCGGCCACCTAGGCTAAGAAAAAACCCTAGAACTACTCTAACGGGAGTATTACTAGCTAAATATGTATAATATAACACAAAGGTATATCTTTAGCTACCACACCTACTAATAAGCTAAAGCCTTACATAAGACGTATAATGGTCTTTTAAAGCCACTACCTGTTCTAGACTAAAGATAGAAGAATATCTTAATTGACTTTATTATTGATCTCTTTAAAAGTAGAGGCTATATAAATATTATAGTAGTTATAAACCAACTATCTAAGATAAGACACTTAATCGCCTATCCTAATATGTTAACGCCTACTGTTGCCTAACTATTCCTAAATTACATATAGAAACTCTACGGACTTCCTAAAACAATTATCTCCAATAAAGGTAGCTAGTTTATCTTAGTATTTTAGAAAGAACTAGCTACTTAACTTTATATTAAAGCACTATTATTTACCGCGTATTACTTAGAAATGGATAGTTAAACGGAATGCGTAAATACTATAATAGAATAGTATATTTGGATATATACGTTATATTTGCAAGATAACTAGATTAACTGGCTTACATTTACCAAGTTTACTATAAATAATTCCGTCTCGGAAACTTTAAAAGTCTCCCCATTCCTAGCTAATTACGGCTAGTACCTATAAATAGGTTTTAAACCCTTTAGTAATGTTCCTTACCCCTCTTATTACGCCTTATAAGTTATAAAAGCAAATTAATTCATAGAAAAGATAGAGGAACTATAATAGTTCCTTACTAATGAGATAATATGGGCTTAATCTATTTATAAATCCGCAGCGAATAAGAAACGAATCCTAGCACTAGCCTACTAAATTAGTAATTTTATCTGGCTAAATATAAGAAATCTGAATACGAAACAACCTACTAAGAAACTTAATTAGAAGAATACTGGCCCTTATAAGGTTAAAAAGGTTATCTTTCCTTATACCTACTAACTAAAACTCCCTAATACGGTTAAAATCCACCCCGTATTCTATACGTTAGTCCTCTACCCTACTACCCCTATATTAGACGCCTTGCCTAAATAGATATAGAACCTTCCCCTACCAGTTAAGGTGGACGGTAAGGATAAGTACTTTATTAAAAGAATTAATAATATTAAGTATAATAAACGGAAACGCCAATATATATATCTTATAAAGTGAAGAGGCTATACTAAGCCCTTATAGGAACCTATTAACTTTATAGGACTTATATAAGCCACAGAAGACTTTTATAAACTCCACCTAAAACTACTATAGCCCTATCTCGCAGAAGCTTAAGTTTAAAGGGGGGGGTACTGTTATGGGACACCCCCGTAACACCTTATACACATTTACCTATTTCTACTAACTTAGCAACTAAAGATTAACCACAAGATGGCAATTTAATAGCAATCTGCGGTAATCTAACGGCAACTTACTATATTCTACTATATTCTACTAAGTTTTACTAAGTTTCACTAAATCCTACTAAGTTCTGCTAGGACTACTACTTAAATCCTATTTTACTTTATATACGTATTAACTAAGCAACTAAGTCCATAATATATACCCTTTCTTCCCGCTTTCCTACCTTCTTTTCTTATATAACGTCTTAACTTCTTATACAGTTTATATATATAGCTTAATAATATCTACCTTGCTATATATTATCGCCGCTTATACTTACTCCGTAACACTATAGCTTTAATCTTCTTTAGGTCTATACTAATATAACCTAGCTTAATAATAAACCTAATAAAATTGGTCTTTCTAATAAAGAACTTGTATTTCTTAATTGCTACTAGTATCTATTCCTCTTATAGTCTCTTTAAGACCTATTTAACGTACTCCCTATACTCTTCCTTAGTTATTAAGTAGATAATAATATTATTAAGGTATGCTATAATAAACTTATTAAGGTATTCTTCTAATACACTATTAATTCGCTTTTAGAACGTTATTAGTACGTTTATAAGCCTAAATTGCATAACTAATAGCTTATATAGTCCTTCCTTTAACCTAAAGGCTGCCTTTTATTTATTACCTTCCTTAATCCTAATCTAATAGTATACCTATTTTAGATTTATCTTTATAAAGATTTACGCATTACTAATCCTATCTTAGATCTCGCTAATTAAGGGTAAAGGATACTTATACTTTCTAGTAATGCTATTTAACTACCTATAGTTAATATATAATCTAAGTTTTCTATTCTTCTTTAATACGAACAGTATTAGATAACCTACTAATAATTGCGATAGTCTAATATATCCCTTTTATAGGTTCTCCTAGGTAAACTCTTTAAGTACTCTTAACTCCTCTTTAGTTGGCTTATAAATTAGAAAAAACTTTAAACTTATTTCTAATTCTATCTTATAGTCCTATGCTACGTACTTAATAGCTTTTTACTTTCTAGGCTCTATGGTTTTCTACTATACTTATAGTATCTCTTTAGTATATAGGATAACCCTTTCTTAGTTTCCTTATATATCACTCTAACTTAGTACTATACTATCTTAGTCTGTTATTGCATTCTATATTATTAAGTATCTTTAATATTAACCTAATCTATAACCTAATTAATTCTTAGATTATATTTCTATAACTAAGGCATACCTAATACTGCCTTATCCCGTCCTAATAGTAGAATATTAAAAGATATCTTAATTTATCTTTCTTTAATAGTTATCTAAATAGGTCCTATTTTAAGATTAATAATACCTTCTCTATAGGCTATTAGATCTCCTAAAATTATAACTAATAGGTAAGAATGCCTTTTCTATCTATAAGGTAATCCTATTTATTTAACTGCTAATAATAAGATATAGTTTCTTATTACTCTACTATCTATTAGTACTTTAAACTACTAATTTTACTAACTAACTTATAAATTTAGGTATTATTCTTAAATTCCTTTAAGGGTCTAAGGCTCTACTACTAGCTCCCTCTAGTTCTATAGGCCTCGCCTTTTCCTAACTATTAGCTATTTAATCCTATTATACTTAGCTTACTCTTTAGCTAATACCTAGTTTACTTTTTATCTTTAATATACTATAGATATATATTCTCTAGGCATTCTTACTATTTAAGCATTATTCTATAAGGAATCTTTCTAGTTAAAGTATTATTCTATAAGGAATCTTTCTAGTTAAAGTATTAAGTCTTCTAACTCCTAAACTTCTACTAAATACTATCTATATATATATTTAGCATTTCTATATTATTGCTTATTTGGCGCCTAATATATTCTTATAGGGTACTTTTAATTCTTTTTTTTTAGGTTTTTGTGTATATTATATATATCCTCTATATATATAATCTATGCTAATATATAATATGCTAGGTATTTTAGGTTAACTCTTAGCTCGTCTTTATTCTTAAGTTTAAACCCTCTATCTAGCTAATCTAAACGTTAGTTTCTCGTTTATAGGCGCTATAATTTACCTCTTACTTCTCCAGTTCTCTAATCTCTCTTCTAGATTTCTTAATATTATAATTAATACTCCTTTAATATAACTTATGCGTTTCTTTATAATTACTTAGTCTTAAATAACTTTCTTATCTAACTATATATATAAATCTTCCCACTTATTATTATATTGCTGCCTATACTACTTTTAGTATAGCTCTATAAGTATATACGATCTATTTATAAGGAAATATCTCGTTATTACTACATTATTATAACCTTTAGTATGCCGTTCTTTAAATCTAGTTAGAATTCCTAAATATTTCTCTTGTTCCAGTTCTTCAAGCTATTTTACTTTTAGTATGCCTACTCTAGGCCTATTAGTAATTCTTTATATAGGTGCTCTAACCCTTAGTCTACCTAATATTCTTAACCCTTAATAGCCTCTTTATTCTTACTATACTTTAATTTAACTCTTAAATCTTTCCTAGTCTTTTTCTGGTTTACGTCTAGCTATAAAATCCTCTAGATCTATAAACTTTCTAATTTTAGTATTAGCTATTTAACTCTAAGGCTAAACGCTTTATTTACCTTTTATAGAATTCTTTCCCTTTATTATAGACGCTTTATCTTTCTAATTTTCTACCCTAATCTATCCTTATAGATAACTAGCTTATACTCTTATTCTTTCTTTAGAGTCTTAAGTCTTTAGCCTTTTACCTTTATTAAGTGCTAAAGTAGTTTACTATTTTACTTCTCTTATATCTTATAAAGTAATAGACATTATATCTAATAGAGTCTTAATCCCTAATACTAATCCCTCTTCTATAGTAGATTTAACCTCTACCTTTATTATAATATCTTTAAGGTCTATGTACTCCTAATAAGCTGCCTTTATTGCCTTATTATCGCTAAATATTTTACCTATATTAAATTTATCGTCCTTAATATCCAATCTACGTAATAGTTCGTTAGTTCCTCTAAAATCTAATAATTTTAGCTCCTATAGCCAATAGCTTATACTATACTTAGCGTCTTTATAAATTTAGTATATATTATTATAATAAAACGCAAAACTTTTAATTAAACACTCTTTAGTTCCTTGCAGTATACTATTATCCCTCTATATATATATGTTATCTACTAGTCTAGTTCCTTTTACCACGTAGTTACTTTAACCACCTTTATAATCTTTAGCGAAATAATCCTATTTTCCGCAATTTATATAAGCTCCTTCTTTAAACCATTTTTCTTATTATAGAGTCTACCTAAACGTCTTCTACTACTAAGATCCCTAGTTTAGCCTCTACTCCTTAAACCTTTAATTACTTAATTCTTATCCTTTAGGTTTCCATAGTTGTTTACTCCTATACTCTTTAGTATTACTTAGGTCTATTAGCTCTAGTCCACCATTCTATAGTTTTTAACTTAGTTAATGCGTGCTTTACGCCTTATATAACTATAGAACTCTATTCTAACCTTTCTTAGTCTATTCTCGTTAATAGATCCTATTATTAATCTTGATTACTTAATCTATTAGTTCCCTAAGTATATCCGCATCTTTTATTAGGATAATATAAGGGCGCGAAGAGACTTCGGGGAAGATTCGAAGGAATGATATAAATTCTATCTAAATCTAAGGGTATATAGCTCTCGCTAAGAACAAGACGTTGCGTAAAGAAGAGAAAGGAATAACAAGAGAATTATATAATTAAATAGTTAGGGGCTTAGTAGTCGATGCGTGCGTATATACGCACGCGGTCTATAGGTTTTTATAGTCTGTTAATACGCATATTAAGAACAACGATCCTTTAAGTTCTAGACGCTATTATTTAAAGCATTTAATAATTATAAGCAGTTTCTTATTATATATCTTATAGTTTAATTTAATAGGGGTAAGTTTTTAGAAGAGAAAGGCTACTAGGTACAGCTCGCCGTTTTTATTATATTGCAATAATACTCCTCCTAGTATATAATTAGACGAGTTTATTTTAATAATATATTTAAGGTCCGGATTAAAGTAGGCGAGAATTAGAGCAGTTATAAAATAATATTTTAGGTTATTAAAAGCTTATTTGCATTTAGTAGTCTATTTAAATCTTATATTCTTTCTTATTAAGTTTACTAATAGCTAAATAATTTTTAAGAAGTGATTAATAAATTAATAGTAGAAATTTGCGAATCCTAGAAATCTTTAGATGTCTTATATACTACTAAGACTTTCTTAGTTTATAATTATAGCAATTTTCTTAGGGTCTATTTTAATTCCGTCGCGGGATATAATTAGGCCTAAGTATATAACTTTAGACGTATAGAACTTGTATTTCTTAATATCGTATTATAAGCCTATGTCTTATAGGCGTTTAAGGACTATTTAGACGTGCTTTTAATGCTTAAAAAGTAAAAATAAATATATTAAGATATTATTAATATACGCGGTAATAAATATATTAAGGAATTCACGAAGTGTATTATTAATATATTACTAAAACGTACTAGGACTATTCTTTACACTAAACGGCATTACTAGGTATTTAAAAAGTCCCTATTATATACGGAAAGCTATATACTTTTTATCTCCTTTACGAATATAGATTTAATTAAAGGCAGCGACTATATTAAGCTTTATAAAGTATTATACTTTTATTAAGCGGTTAAGCGTTTCTTAAAGTAGAGGAATTAGATATCGGTTTTAAATTATAATTATATTTAAGGCTTAATAATTAATATAGAACCTTAAGCCTCCTCTAGGTTTCTTAATAAACAGTATAGGTAAGGCAAATAGTAATTAACTAGGGCGAATAAATCCTTTCTCTAGGTGCTCTTTAAGGTATTATTATATTATAAGTAGCTCTTCTTATAATAGGCCGTATAATAGGCCGAACGTTGGCATTATACTAGGTTTAAGTTCTATTTTAAAATCGTGCTTATCTTAATACGGGGGTAGTTAATCTATAAATTGTTTCTTAAACGTATTAATTAGATTATAATATTCTTTAGGTATAAGAGGTTAGGGGTTAATATATTACTTTAGTTCTAACGCCTTCTTAATATCTTCTAGTGTTATAGTAAAGATTTCATAGTCTTATTTTCTTACTAATAAATAAAAGGGTGCGGTTTATACTATACGAATTTTAAGGAGTTTTAATATATTATCTTCGCATTTTTTACTATAATTGGCAGTTATAACTTTATTATATTAGTTTAAGGTTTATAGTAAGGGTAATTTATATTATATTAAATTTAAATAGTTATATGTATATTTATAGGGTAAGTGGTATTTTAAGTAATAACTTCAGCAGTAGGTTATACGAAATTTTAGTATTTCTTTAACCTAGCTAATTAAAGGGTTATATCGTTTTAGCTATCTATATCTAAGTATTACTTTATAATACTTTAAGGGTATTATAAATAGGGAAATATATTTAAGGTATTTACTTATCCGCATCTTTATAAGAGCGTAGTACGTTAGTTTACTATATATTAAAGGCTTACTATTAAAGCCTCGTAGTCCTTAAGGCTTATTAAGTTTCTTTAAATTTAAGTATTAAGCTTTTGCGTAGTTTATATTAATAAAGCCTATATTAGTAGCTCCGCTATTTATAAGGATTTATACTTCCTTCTATTTTCTAAATATTTAAATTTCGCTAAGTATATTAAGGGAGTTATGTTATATATTAGCGCTAGAAAAGCTTAGATACTTATACTCTTTTACTTCTTATCTTAAGGCGTAACTTAGCCCTAGGATAATTTATTTTCCAAATTAACTAAAGGTAAGATACTTTATAGTAACTAAGTATAATTTATAAAACGAGTATAATTTAAGGACTAAGAGGAACTACAGTAGACCTTTTTAAAAGGGTAAGTTTAGCAATTCCTTTAAATATATCCCTTTTTACCGCATCTAAAGCATTCTCTATTTATGGCTTAAGTTCTTTATTTATTAGTTCCTAAGGGTATATAAAATTAGGTGGTATTAAGGTCTATAGGGTTATATATAGGGCTTTTAGGTCTTAGAGACGGATCGCGCTTTAGGGTATATACTAGTTTCGTAGAGTTTTAAATATAAGGTGTAGTTAGCTTTAGGGAATAAGTCTATTTGTTATATTAAAGGTCCTTATTAATTCGTTAATATATTATAGCAAATTTGGGTAAGTCCTTTAGTAGTTCTTTGCCTACTAACTATACTCTAATTTTATCTAAAATAGTTTAACAAAGAGTAGTAACTCTAGCGGCTTTATTCTAATCTAGTTTACTAATAAGGCCTAAAAATTCTAAAAAGAAGCTAGTAAAGTCTCGGTTCCGTTATTATAGGTTTTTAAGTTTAGTACCCGCTATGTATTTGCGGCTAGCGTTATTATATATTTATTCTAATAGAGAGATAAAGATTTTAAAATTAATAAAGGTGCCGTTATAAAAGAATAGGTCTATAGTTTATATAGCGTTTTTACTTAAATAAGATATTCTATAGCTAATCTTACTAGCTTTAGTAGGGTATTAGTTATAGTTTATTAAAAGTTTAAGACGGAGCTTAGTTATAAAGGGATATAGGTTATTTTAATTTCTATTAAATATTAGAGGGTTAGGGAGCCTTTTAGATTTTATAGTAGGTATTAGGTATATTATAGGTACGGGTTAAGCTGCTATTACTAGTTTAGGGTTCGTATTTAATAGGTTAGGTTTATATATAGTTATTTTAATTTTGTTTATAGGTATTACTATTAGGGTCTCTAATATAAGTGCTTTAAGGTTACGGAGTTCTTTGTGGACTGCTCCTATTAATTACTAATACTAAGCTTCTAATATTACTCGCTATTAAGCTAAAGCATCCGTAAAGGATTGTTATATTATAGTTAACTGTTCCCTAACTAGGGCTATAATGCTTATAGTTAACGTAAAGGGTTTAAATTTGTTTACTATTTTAATAGTAGTTGTTTTAATATAATGTAATATAAGGGCGCGAAGAGACTTTAGGGAAAATTTAAAGGAATATATAAATTCTATCTAAATCTAAGGGTATATAGCTCTTACTAAGAATAAGACGTTATATAAAGAAGAGAAAGGAATAATAAGAGAATTATATAATTAAATAGTTAGGGGCTTAGTGGTTAATGCATGCGTATATACATACGCGGTCTTTAATAGACTTTAGTAGAATTTAATTAATCTAGTAGAATTTGGTTAAAGCGTTAGAATTTATCTGTCGAGTGTTTTACCGAGACATTCCTACTGTAACTGGGCTAGTCCCGTTACAGATAATTACGTCTTAGACTTTTACCTTAAGTCCTTATTTATACTATGCTATAAGCGCCTTATTATTCCACTTAACCTATATAGCTAGTGTTTAGAACTACGTTATATACTTAATTGCTAAGATTTATTATACTAAGTTTTAAAGCTTTTGTTCCGCTGTGGTTATTACCTCTAGGTCTCTAAATATCTATATTAGTTGGCTTATAAACCCATTCTAGCTTAAAAACATATATTTAACTTTTAGGTTAGTAGTTATATCCCTATATACCTATATCTTAATAAGGTAGGATTTAAACTACTTAAGTGCTCTCCCTAATAAGAATAGTCCTATATAAACTACTTGGTCTATTAATATAGTAAGCTTTACACCCTCTTATATTACCTTAAAGCGCATTTATATAAGAAACCCTTTAAGCTTTAACTTTTCTCCTAAGAATTACTTAACCGATAATAGCTTAACCTTTACCGCTCTAATTCCATTAATTTATTCCTTAAGTATTTAATTATTATCTATTAATTAATTAACCATTTCCTATAACCAACCTACCGTAACTAGCTGCGAATCTATATCCTATATACTAGTGTCTCTACTTATTTCTAAAGTAGTTACTACTATTAACGGCATTATAGCTAGTGCTTTTAGTAGCATATTATTTAACTTTATTAATACTATAACTAGGTAGTAAATGTATAATAAAGCCTTATAGTAGAAACTACGGTAGACTTATTAATAGGCTAGGTATATAGGTAAATAAGAAGTTAATAACGTAATAATAACTAGTAGAATAGGTTGCCTAACAAATTAACTCTAATTATATTCTAAGATTTACTATAAAGAAGAGAACTATCTAGGTAGGGACTATAGTCCTTTAAATATATAATACTATGCCTAAGAAATATACTAAGTACGTTAGTATATTAGTACATTAGTACGTTTCTTATATTCCTATATTCCAAATTTATAACATAACTGGCCATATAACTCGGCTACCCCTTATTCTATAGCTCGATTGGTTCTAGTGCCTCCTATACTATCTTAACCAACCCGTTAATATCTCTTCTTAGTAGTGCTACTACTGCCGATATAAGGTCCGTAACAACTAGCTCCTTATCCTTATCCTTGTCCTTATTCTTTTTATCCTTCTTATCCTTATCCCTACCCTTATCCCTATCCTTATCCCTATCCTTATCCCTATCCTTATCCTTATTCTTATCCTTATTCTTATCCTTACCCTTATCTAAATCTAAATCTATAAATATAAGTTAAGCTAATAGCGGGGGCGGGGCAACGCTAGTGACGGCAACGGCGACGGTGATTTTGGCCTCCTTACCTTCCTTACTATATGCGGCTTTAGCTACGGCTTTAGCTTTAGCTTCCTTATAACCTTCTTAGACGGCTAGGGAGTAGTAGGAATAGGTATAAACTAAGCTCGCTTTTATCCAGATTGTTTTAGAACAGAAGACGACTAATAGGTAGGTACTGGTGGTTACTGCTAGGGCATAGAGGGCAACACCAAGAATTATATATAATTGGCTTAATTGGGCAAGGTACCAACTTTAATTTTAGGCAGTTATAATTAAGACTTAGCGTATTATGGGTGGTAAAATTAAAATTATACTCCCTCCGCAAAATTTTAGTGAGGTGCGATGCGAATTTTTCAGGGCGAATTTTTACCGATATTTCGTAAACGACCGTAGCGAGGACAAATGCTCGGTGAAGAATTTTTCTCCCTATGATGCAGCATATCCTTGTATCGGAGTTGGACGTTTGCCTAGGAGGTTGAGATGACCCAAAAGGTGGCTGACCGAGCTGGCGTTCTGTACGCAAACGAGAAATGAAAACCTACGTTCTCATATTAAGGCGTGTAAGGTCAAGCCAATTGTCATGTGCGCTATACAAGGAGCACTTGTCCGATCAACTAAAATTAGCGATGAAGTAGATTTATGAATTTTGTAAGAAATTCAATAAAATAGTGGCTTGCGGATTCTCATTTTGGCCAAGGCTGGGATGGAGAAGTAATGCGTGACATGTTATTCAACGGGAGTTGGCACTAATACATTTCTAATCCATCCATCCGAAGAAACCCAAACGCCAATTAAGCAGCCACAGAAGCAAGTCTATGTTGCAACTTCTCCAACTTTGTCTCTAACTCCGCGTTCTCGTCCTCTTTCCTATGCAGCTCCTTCTGCAACATCTCTTTCTCCGACCTGAGCTGCTGCATCCTCTGCGCCATCTTCTCCCGAAACTTCGCATGCTCCTCATGCATCGTTTCGATCCTATTCCAATCCATGCTTAGGCTGCTGCTAACACCTGAAGACCGCGAACGAGAAATCTCCTCCTCTTTCTGCTTCAGCCGGGTCTCCAAATCGTTCACCGTGCCTCGCCACGCCTCGTGCGCCGCCACGCGCGAGACATCATCCTGCTTGAGCGCCGCAAGCTGGCTCATGAGATCTTGATTCGCCTTCTCCAGCTCCAGCACCCTCTGCTCCAACGCCGCATTCTTCGCCGCCTGGAACAGATCCGTGGTATCTCGCCGCTCGAGCGCGGTACTCTTCGGGCGGCCGCCCGAAGTGGGCGTCAACAAGCCGGACCGCTCCAGCCGCTCCAGCTTCCGCGTGGCATCGGCGAGCTTGCCACGCAGTGCGATGACGTTGCCGATGTCGTCATCGCGCAGCTTCCGCATCAACGCGTGCTCCCTGCGCTCCTCGGCCAGCAGGCCGCGGATCTTGATGTTGTTTGCGACGTCCTCGTCACGCAGCGCGAACAGGGCTTCGTGCCGCTCGGCCCAGGTCGCCTTTTCGGCTTCCAGCGCCTTGACCTTGGCTTGCAGTGCTTGGTAGTCTTCTGGTGTGACGGAGATGGTGGGGTTTTCGCGCTCCATGAAGACTAGCTTTGACATCAGGGCGGATAGCTGCTGCTCCAGTGGTCCAATCACCCGCGGCGGCTCTTGTTGCTCTGGCTCCGACTCTTCCATCTCTTCTTCAAGACTCTTCCTAGGCTGTAGCGACGTTGGTGTCTTCTCCGGGCAGTCGAATTCCTGCTCATTATTGAGCGTTGAGCTGCGTGAGTGTGTTTCGCTGACATCGTCCCGGTCGTGGGCGTGAGTATGATGCACTGGTGGTGGTCGGATTTCAGCTACATGCGCGACCGTGTTACCAAGCTTTTGCGACAAACGGTCCTGCCGTTGCCAGAGGGGAGGTACGGTGGCATTCTGCATCACGAACTCTTCTTCGCCTGTTGTGTCGCTGCTTCGGTCGGAATCGTAGCCTGTGGAACCGCGTTGAGAGCTGATGGAGATGGAGCGTGCCATAGAATGCACGGAGTGTACTGAGTGTACGGAGGATGACCGTATGGGGGAATTGTGCGAAATGCGGTTTGCGGTCCACATTGGAAACCGGAAGCGGATAAACTCTACAAGCTGGGAAATAATAAATAAAAAATAAGAGAAAAATGCCTCGAAGAATAGGAATGCGGAGTCAATGCTAGATGTGAAATTTTTTGAGTTTGGAGGTAAGAGGGTTTTGAGGTATTTGGTTGCGGGAAGGGGTGCTAGAAGATGTGACAAGCTGATACCTAGGCGCTTCTGGGCTGTAACACTTCGGGGAGCGCCAATGAGCGGAATTGGAGATCTGGAAGCTCCTATATCAGGAGGAGGTGCCGCAAGTGGACGTATTGTGCCCAGACATACACGTTATACGGTTCATCAGCTGTTGGTTTGAGATACCTCCTTTTCCAACTGCTTCGAGAAAACGCCGTCAACAGTATTATAAGATTGCAGAGATACTCATCAAAATAAACCTACTAGAGAACCTCTACTATAATACATGGCAACCGCGTAGCCGTGTCTACATTCTGGCGGTAGTTGATATCATTGAATGGTGGGATTGCACAGCTGGGATGAGAGGGTTCGCCAAACGGGGAAATCCGCTTGTCACATTGGGGGTGAGACACTTTGCGCCTCAAAGCTGCAACACTCCAGTAAAAGAAGCAGTTTCTCGAATGTGGCTCGGGCACAGCGGTTATATCCCAACAGTGTATGGCAAGGCTGAGGGACTGCTCATCTGCTTTGTCACGGTACGCGCTTCAGGTCTTGAAGTGCTGTGAAGAACCCCCTTGCCGTACAGTAGCGCGAGGAAGGTTGGGCCACCATTCATGGCAGCCTTATCAGAACGATCTGAAAGGTTGGCTGTTCTTTCTGTGTAGTGATGAGTTGATGGAAGTTGACCTCTTAGGATGCAGGAACTCAAAAGGACTTGTTGCAAGAACATGGAGGTGCATGGAGGTGCAAAGGGGTGCTCGTGAGGCAGCAACAGCGCTAAACTACTTACCGAGGCCCGCCCTGCTCCGTATCTATCCCTTAACACGCTGGTTTGCATCCTACTGTTATCGATAAGAACTACCCAATCAGATTAATTAAATAAGGCTATACGCGTTGTTTTGATTCGCTGTTCTGCACGGACCACTTGATCTTAGGGCGCAAGCGTGTGGATACCCATGATGCTCCTTATGATTAAAGTTGTAACCCACAATGCATATATCATTTGATTTGAACGGCCTGCAAAAGTCTAAGGAAGTTGATGTACATTCTATACGTGTGTGTTAACTATAATCTTTCCTGACCTTTCTTCAAACCGTCTACAAAGTCCACCGGCTAAAAAAGTCCATGATAACACTTGTCGCATCAAAACATGTGGTCAAGTGTGTATCATCATTCGGATACGTGCTCGGCCAATCATGAAACAAGTTACTTATATTATAATGCTCAACCGTGTCATTCCAGTTGTACTTCGTTACCTTCTTAAAGGGAGACGGGCACACAGAACTGCTTACATTCTGAGACACGCTGAAATAATCGCGGGTCGCCCAGCCATCGACCCATGCGGGAACCGAGGTTGTATTTCCACGGGATGAGTTGCCTGGGCCGCCGAGATAGTAAATTGTGTGGTCCTTCCATCCGTGGAATTCGATAATTGGAATTGGTAGGCGAGAAGGGTTACAGGGTGGGAGTTTGCCAGTAGTTTTGTTGAGGTAGAAGGCCCCAGAGACTGGAGCAAAAGCGGCGATTTGGCTGGAAGTGGTGGGGTCGCAGGCAAGCAGGCCGACAAGGCCGCCACCATTGGATTTGCCTGCAGCGTAGACTCGAGTAGGATCGAGGCAGTAGCGTGAAAGTAGATGGGAGATTAGGTCAGAGGTGAAGGATATGTCATTGATAGTGGTAGGTGCGTCGGGGTCACCGTACCACTGGCGGATACCTCTTGAGTTCTACGAGTTGGGTTAGATATGGGCGTATATCAAGTGTAAATGCTGGTTGCATGCGGAAAAGGCACAACTTGGGTCTAACTTGAAATGGAGTAAAGAGATTGCTTACGGCTACACCTTGGGGATACACGGCGATTGCATTAGGATTATACGACGAATTAGAGAACTGAGAGAGTAGTTCTTGCTCAGAAGCGTTCTTTGTGCGTCCGTGGTAAGAAAGGATGAGGGGTACAGGGGTGTTGATGTCATAATTCCGCGGGACGTGAATGAGATAACTGCGGTCCAGGCCACCACTGGAGATGGATATGTTTGCAGATGCACCCCCTGGGGTAACTTTCGCGGGCAATGATTTGCCGCAACCATCACCTGGCTTTAGTATTGGAGATTGGATAGCTTGCCCTGTGGTAGTCAGAAGCAAACAAATAATGAAAGGTATGGACCACATTCTGAAGAAAAAGAATCTTCAGCAAGCAAAATGGTGCGTTAGAAGTTGACAAATAGAGGAAGAGGAATGTTCTTAAATGCTGATGCGTGATGTGCATGCTCAACATACCCACCGATCGACGAGCGAATTAGAAGGAACTGCGCCGCAGTTTAATACGTCGATCTGATAAAAAAGTGGAGACTATGGCGGTTCTTTGTACTTGGCGATTGTCGCGAAAATACAGCATCATAGCGTGTTTTGCCAACTTTCCCCTACAAAAAGGCCGTGCGGAAGTGGCTCCGCTAACCACCGGAATTGAAGAGATGCGTAGTCATAATGTCTCTCACATCAGCACAAGAGAGCTGAACCTGTATTGCTTCCATCTTCGGCTGTGACTCGCTGGAGGCCGATTAGCCATATGGATGACAAAGCGTGGCTCATTGCTCAACCCAGCCGCAGCACCACTGTAAGTTAAGCCCTCCCACAAAATCCTCGATGACCTTTTGCTCAATGGCCAATAGCACCATATAGCACTCAGGAGAGAGAACGAACACATTGCTGACGTTAGCACATGGGTCCCTTTAGGGTGGACCGCGAAATCAATCACGGCATCATGCCGTCACAGACGGCGACGCCGGGATGATCAAGCTTATGCAACCTTAATGGCGTCTACAGGGGCTCCAAGCGCAACATCAGAAACTGAATGGAAGACATGGTGCTCGTTAGCCAGCTAAGCCTTGACAGCCCAGGTGATCGCCGCCGCATTTATATATTATGGCCGCCTAGCAACTCCTCGAGTCTCCCGGAGGCGACCTTGTCCTCTGGTATAATAAGTTAACCATGCAATCTCAGGATCAGCCGTGTTAATTCACTCGGATACCGCAGAGGGACCCGTCGCTAATTTATCGGACCTGGATTTCCTATCACAGAATTTGCGCTTCCACTACACTGCATTATCAACTTTTTCCTTCCAGCCGAAACGCGTGGATCCGGACCGGTACCGAAGCGTCGCTCATCAGCATTTCGATGAAGGGCGCGTGTGTGTTTTACAACAGTCTTTGAGAACAAGCGTCTCGAATGTCTTAGGAAGGACGGCGGAGCAACACGTTGACCAACGTTCTGACGATAAAATGCTCGGTATCCGTAATTTTCGACAACATTTCTCCGAGACCCACTTTCTATACTTGTTTCTAGCACTCTACTTATTTGCCGATATCTCTATCGCGTCTAATACAACATGCTACTTTCCTGGTGGTCTCGAATCTAAAGGGTCTCCCTGCAACCCTACCGCTAATGTATCCACATGCTGTGGACCTGGTTTTGTCTGTTTGGGCAACCGTCTCTGCGCTCCCGGGCCAAATAACCGAAAAACTTACCACTATAAATTCTACCGAAGCAGTTGTACTGATTCAACGTGGAAGTCATCAGCGTGTCCAAACTTTTGTCTTGGTCGTAGGTGCCGCAATTCTATTTTCTCAAAACACCTGATTCGCGAAATTTTAACATTAGGATGCGTCATGGACTGCAACATTTAGCTGACCAAAATCAACAGCGCTCGACAGTATCGACTCCGGCCAAGGACTCCAGAGCTGTTCGGGCAGCCCAGGCCAATATTGTTGCGGGCGCGGCTATGATTGCTGCAGCAATTCAACCAATATATTCACACTTGGCGTTGCGGACATCATGACAACGATTCCGTATTCCCCCGTCTCAACGACTACATCAATAGCAGCCGCTATGACTAGCAATTCAGGATCCTCAACCCATAACCAGCCGAATGGAGTTGCTATTGGCGTGGGCGTAGGCATCGGAATTGGGGGACTGGTAACAATCGTACTCGCAATCGTTGTCTTCTTGAAACGCAGGCGTAGCAAGAAGCCAGTATCGCGGCTGCGAATATCTAGTCCCATAGAGCTAGAGCATGAGGGAATACATGAAATATCGGCTGAATTGGAAACCTCTAGGGATGATGAGAAGCGTGCGCATATACCTAGCACACCACTGGAGATGGAGCATGTGCCCATATATGAGATGGAGGCTCTACCTGATGAACCTGGCAGAGTGAAACAAGACGAGCATCACTATCCCAGAAGGTTTTCATGGGAAGAGGAGTTACATTGACATGAAGTACGGATATAAGTATACGATCATAAAATTGTTAATTTTATTCAAGAGATATTCCCTTGCATTTTCAGTCACTAGTTCTATACGATGCACTCTAAGGAAAACCGCGCTAGATGCCTAAACCTCTTCATTTATTGCACAGTTGGCTGAGCTGGATGTCATATCATGGCTTCATCTTAGCCTACGCCTATGTTTCTATTACTACCCTCTCTTTTACAGTTTACTCCCCCACTTCGTTGCAAACGTCGGCGGGTCCTGATCTACAGGATTCTGAGCTGAATGCGTTAGTCTGGCAACCCCCTTCCGCGGGTTCATACTGTCCACTAATACTTCCATCAGCCTAGCACAGCGCTCTCAGTTTTGAAAAACTTACCATAGCCGATGAACGGTCGATGCGTATTGTAGCCCATCGTTTTCACAATGCTCTCCGAAATCTCATCTAACTTTCGTGGTTCCACGACAAGCATCTGGTTTTCAATTAGGCCGATCTATGTTTTAATCAGCTGCTTTTTATCACCTTACTATCTCAATTCTCTTTGGGCAGTTCCTTCCTGTCTCTTATACGTATCAACTGAAGAATAAAATCGTGATACCTCCGTAAGGTTGGCAATGCTGTACCGTTAAGATATTCCTCGGGATTGCCCTCATTCTTTCCCCCACAATGCCACGCTGTTCCGAGGAAATAAATCACGCTCTCTGCAGGACATGCAGTGAGTACAGCTTCAGAGCAGTCAGGGAGGCGGCCGGTGGGCCATTGGTGTGAGCCTGGTGCTATATTTGTGGGGCCGTTTTGCGCGGTGAAGTCGTCGAGTGGGTAAGCCGAGCCGAGGAACTGGACAGGGGAAGGTATCAAACTTTATCGAGATAGTGTAAAAGTACATACCAATTATGATTGCCGTACTCAATGGAGGTCGTGGCCTTGGTACATTGCAATACCCGCCATCGTGATGCAGCTCCTAAAAACAAATTCCAGTCAATCAGTGTGACTGTTTCAGAGCTATCTTTAACACAGTTGCTAACGATAAAGTTTCTCCACCTACATGACAGCAATTATCCATACTATTCTCTTTCCTCCTCCCCCTCACCAGAATCTTGAGCTATTTATGATAGAAGTAAACTTCACTCACTTATGCACTCTCTCCTGGGCTAATCTGAATAGTATGAAAAGGCGTGATATTATACCCCAATAAATCAGCCAATCAACTTGTTCCCCCTTTCCTCTCCTTTTGTCGATCGGTAGTCCGTGCACCGGTGAGTAAGTAAAGAATGAGGACTCTGTCTATTCAACTATGAAGAAAAAAAGCTATTTATACATGAGGTAGATGTCTGAAATAGGAAAGGGAGGGGGGGTCTGTAACTGAAACGGGGGTAGTAGTACACCCGGAATGAGAACAAGGATAGGGTAATAGGCTAAATCCAATCTGAATCGACACCTTTCCTTCCACGTACCGGATCCAGAAACCAATCATTCAATGCCAAAACCCTCTCCATCAGCACAGGCTGATCAGACTTTCCTTGTCCTAGCCTTCCGGTCAGCCAGGCCAAGACCCATATCTCAAAACTTACTTTTTCAGCAACGAATAAATCCTGGTCGTATTTACACCCTCAAACACATTCCGCCCCATTACAGTCCTCCCATCCTTCGTGCTCAGCCTCTCGATCCCTGCCTTCGCCGCCTCTGCTTCTCGAGGCGAGAAGCAATTCTCCAGAACCACGTACCCGTGCTCTTCTACGTGCTGGATATCAGCGCGCGATTGTGGGGATGCGGGAAGCTGCTTAGGTGGCGGAGGCGGGAAGATGACACTGTAGGCTGCGAGGGAGGTCATTGTATTTCAGCGGTAGTTGAAAGCAAAAGAGGAGTAATTGCGACCATTTTTGAGGTCGTCTTTGGGGATATATAGGTCATGCCTCGCTTGCAGTACAGAGTAAGCTTGGGGAGGTGCTGCGGGGGGTGCCGCACTATTACACATTAGGTAAGTTTTGAAGAATGCATTAGGAGGAGTCATAGCCAATGAATTTATTCCCGTTGAAATCCGCATAGAGCGTGTAGAATCAGGGTGCAAAACTATCTGAATCCCCTGCCTCACTTGAGCTTCTCCAGGACAAACTCCGTCGACGCATCTAATCCCTCCTGAACTGCATCGCACGCCCCAGGCGGAAACATAATATAGCCATGCGGCGCGCCATTGTAGATGCGTACCACAGCCTCGTTCCCCCACATCATCCACTTTGCGCCCATCATGACCGTGTCGTCTAGGAGCGGGTCCTCGGTGCCACATGTGAAGAGCGCTGGAGGCAACTTGAGGCCTCTAATGTCGGCGAAAAAGGGCGAGATGGTAGGGTCACGTCGCTGCGTAGGAGTCGTGTTGGGAACAAAAACGTCGATGTAGCGCTGCATGATACCGAAATCGATAACGAGGCCGCGATCATGGTGTTCTACCATGGGGAGGAAGCCAGAGAGGTCGTAAGCTCCGAAGTGTAGGAGGAGGCCGCGGAAGGAGAAATTGGGGTGGCGAGGGAGAAGGTAGATTACTGTGAGGGCGGAGAGGTGGCCTCCGGCGGACTGGATAGAGCTTCTCGTCAGTATTATTATGCATGAATTACAGCTACTCTAGGGAGAGCCCGTGAAGAGCGTAGAGAAAGGAAGTAGTCTCACCTCGCCGCCCATGAACATTAGTTCACCGCCGAACCTCTCCTTTCCGTTCTTAATAAGATATTCCGCGGCGTCATAACAATCTTCCGGGCCAGCCGGGAACGGGTCTTCTGGAGCAAGTCTGTATCCAATCGACAAAACAGCCAGACCGGTATTATCTGCCATGTACTTTAACAACGGATCCTGACTATTACATGTTAGTATCGTGCTTCGATATGTCCTCCTCGGTCAGCTTACTGGGCTTCTGACTGCAAGACCCAACCGCCTCCATGGATGTGCATGTAGAGACCCTTTACCTCACCCTTTGCAGGCTTGAACATTCGACACGGAATATCTCTTCCAGGTTCACGAGATGGTATAGTAAAATTTTCTCCGGATTCGATTACAACTGGTTTGGGAAGAGGTGTTTCTCCATTCCAGCGCAGCTTTCGGTATTTCTCTGCTCCAACCTAGACATTAAATAGTTAACGAGAATTCGCAAACAAAGGTAGTCTAATTGAGCGCTGGGATACCTCGTACCATCTAGGCCCACCCTCCAGAATCTTGATAAGGGTATTATTGAGCTTCGCAGTCTTTTCGGAGACTTTTGATGCATCGAATTTAGATACGTCAATGTAGAGGTCGGAATGCATTGGCATAATGACAAATGTAGCAGCTTACGGGATGGTAATACTCTAATGAATTAATAGTATATGTTTCAGAGTAGTAGAACGGAAAGCCCAAGAGTAATGCAGGTTGGTGATGCAAAGACCGTAACAATAGTGGAGTCGCGGGGTAAAACGAAGCGACATGATATCAGTGGTCGAGGAACGCGGAACGAACGGACTTGATTCCGCATCAAGGGAAAGTATCTATCCAAGATTCAACCTCAATGAAAAGCCACGAGTGAGTAGAGGGTATCAGTTAGTAATATTACCTAGGAAATATAGCTGAGTAGAGGTGTTTGGAAAGTCAAGGAGATTTATCCTCCAGGTCCTGGTTCCGATATCCAGCCATTTCACCGCGATCTAGATTCCCAAGAGAAATATCCAGGAGTAAGAAGCTAGTCTTTATAAGTTCACCGACCGCTTTTTGATTGCATTCGAGAGCCTGATATCGATCCGTGCTCATCGCTTTTTGCTTTGTCCCGCTTCCTAGGCGATCGCTTCGGAGAAATGAACCATGACTTGACTACTACAAGTATCGATGCGCCTAACTGGAACGGATATATGCACACAGACCAGAGCGCCTGGACGCAGAACATGAGCACGGAACTGATCCAATTAAGTGCTACTGCTATAACGCCTGACTTTTGACTACTTCGAGCAGCTGCTGCTGCCAGTGACAGAGCGTCTTTTAGCCTCACTTCAAGATCGGCAAAACGTGCCTCTGTTTGTATTGATTGGGCTGCTGATCGTTTCTCGTACCGTCGAACAGCACGGTTTAAGGCGTCGAGTTGGGGCTGAAGGCTTTCCCGCACACTCGTACTGATCTCGAGAACCTTGTTGTCCTTTATTCCGCTGTTTGCCGTGCCATCTGCGAGCCCTGCTTCAACTTCTGCCAGCCGCTTCGAGAGTTCTTGCGCGTCCGTTTTGGCCAACTTCTCGGAAGAGTTGAGATCAGGCCTGACGATACGTTGCAGGTGGAGCATCCTGGCATGCTTCATCTTGATAAGATGTGAGAATGGACGAAGCTCGGCAGCCATAACGAAGATGGTGAGGTTGTAGTTCGACACCAACCCTTCCGAAGGTCGCGTGAGCTGCGATCGAATGGCATGGAGAAGATATGCACCAAGAATAGGACCAACGAAGCAAGCGATCAAGGCGAATATCTCATCCCGCCCAAGTTCACTCGCCGCAGCTTCTTGCGCGGCATTTCGAGGTTTCTCGGCGCTTCCATTGGCCTGCAGAGGATTTTCTGTTGGTATGGCTTCTGAAGAGGGATTGGCTTTGCCTACTACTTCTTCATCCTCCTCACTTTCTTCCTCAGTTATTGTGCTGTTGTAGGGCCCGGATTCAGGTTTGATTACTTGTACTCGTTGTGCAGAATGGTACCAGTCCCTTATTTGCCGTCAGTCAGCGCAGCCTTCCACAAGAAAAGTGCATGTAGTCATACCAGGGCGATCTGACACACCAGTTCAGAAACATTGACCCCAAGCCCAAAAGCAATATATCCGTCACAACTGCGCTTCCATTCTGGAATAGCAGCCCTCCAATGGCTGGAAGTATTGCGAAAACCAGCGGCGCAGAATGCCAGTGCGATGGTGCCTCTAATGATAATAGTTTTTCCATATCATTTCCTCCAGGTCTTAAGAGATTATCCGTAGATGACCGTATCGAGTGACGCGTCTCATCAATGGAAAATTCGGAAAAGACAGAGCTTCGTCTTTGTGGGAGTGGAGGAGTAGGATGCGCTCCTTCAGAGAAGGTTGAAGCGCGGTTGATCATCCTTTGTCGGAGTAAAGGGTGTATCTGCGCGCTCGTCGTGCGGCTTTCAGCAGCCGCATAGTCGGCCATGGCTGCAATGAGGAAGTGACGATGCCCTTGGTAATGCCGGCTTCGGGATCGCTCCGGCTAGCGGTTACGCGCTCACATATATCGATAGAGAGAGGAGGGTCCCCATAGGAGGGGGCTGTGGGAAGTGATCGCGGTCGTATCAGCTCATCAGCTCTAAGTGGTGTACAGCTGTGTGAACTATTGGTGCTGTTATCCAACCATTAAGTCCCTCTGCCGCTTCAGCTTACGTCATTGGCGGTACTTCCCAAAATATAGGGACAAAGCTCTCAACCCTAGTACTCCTTGATCCCCTCCGTCCTATTCATCCATGCAGCATACCAGCATAATACTAACCTCACTATCCTGTAGTTTGAGCCTATCCTCCGGTTCGTGTGCGACGGGGGCAAAGAGAAATGGCGTTACGCGCCTCAATACTCACCAAAGTCTCCGTAATTATAATAATTGAACACTAGGCTTCAGGCTGATATAAAGGACTCATTAGGTTCTTCGTCATCCTGAGTACATGTCTAGTGCCCCTATCAATTTTATCTATTGTAAAATGGCCTGTTTTGGGATTTTTCTTATTCAAACCCAAAAACGTCAAGTCCGCTTTTCCCAGGTTTCAGACTATTGTCTTGTACAAAGGCATCAATCCACTTCTATGGTTCTTCAACTTACTAATACCTAGAACATATATGCAATTTTAATTCGTCTCTTCTGCTAGCCTGGCCTCGTTCGTGAAAACTTGTGGTTTCAAGTTCAATAGCGCTTTTCGCAGGCGGAGATCTAATTGAAACTATTGAGGCTATTCAGAGTAACACTGAATAGGAGCCAACCACATTCGTTGCTCAAAACCAACCAAATCCCTCTACCCAAATTTCCTTCAGTCTGTTTTGTTCATCTTCGACTCTTCTTATTCCAAGAAGCCATTTCTTTCACTATCAAGCACCGTTCAAGCCATTTGCCATCTAGCAAGCAGGACAACGGACGGATTATCCACTCCAGAAGATATTCGTTGTAGCCTATCAATCTCTTACACTTCTCTGAACCTCTGTACAGACTCTGCAAGTTGTACTAAGCTTGCCTTCTATCGCCACTACTATGGAACCCGTCTCATATCCACTGTACCCAGAAGCTGTCATTCTCTCTGTTCTCGGAGGCATCACTGTTATCCTTGGAATCCCCCCCTTTACCTGGCATCTCCTCCAACGCAATGTAGCCGCGACAAGTTTAGTACTCTGGGTCATTCTCCTCAACCTCACCAATTTCATCAATCCAATCCTCTGGCCACGCGACAACGTGCCCGAGTGGTGGAAAGGTCAGGTTCTCTGCGATATCGAGGTCAGACTCTTTGTCGGCAGTACAGTAGCACTTCCTGGTGCTTTGGCTTGCATCATGCGCAAACTCGCGAGGATCATGGATACGAAGAATATCGTCATGGCTCCGTCAAGAGCTCAAAGAATAAGAGAAGCCGTGTTAGAGATACTCTGGTGCTTTGGCTTCCCAATCCTCCTCATGCTGATCTACTACATCGTTCAACCGATCCGTTACTTCCTCTGGGGTATATCAGGATGCAATGCCGCTTTTGACAATAGCTGGCCGAGCGTCGTTTTGGTCATGATGTGGTCTCCAATAGTTTCTCTGGTTGGTTCATACTACTCTGGTAATATTCCCTGATTTTAATTCTGACTCCTATCTAATCATTCTGACAATTCCAGGCCTACTTACCTTCCGATTATATCGCTATCGTACCGAGTTTACCCATATAGTCAGATGCCACAAAACCACCAAATCCCGCTTCCTTCGCCTCTTCTCCATGTCTTTCATTATGATCCTCATCATTCTGCCGGTACAGTTCTACATCCTGTTCAAAAATGTCCAGTTAGTCTCCGCTCCCTATTCTTGGGGCAACGTGCACGGCCCGAACTGGAATGAGATAATTACTCTCCCAAGCTTTGGGGTTGTTGTCTTTGACCGTTGGATCAGGATAGGCGATGGGTTCTTGGTGTTCTTCGCTTTCGGCACTGGCGCGGATGCAGGCTCATTGTACAGAAATTGGCTTATAAAACTGAATATGGGGAAGGTGTTCCCATCATTATACCAGAGCCACGACTCGGAAAGGTCGCGTAAGGGAAGTGGATGGTCTTTGTCTAACAAGGCCAAGAGAGTTTTCAGCCAAAAAGGCTCGCATGGATCGATTTCATCACCAACAACGACGAGGTCTGCTTCACTGTGAGTGTTATCCAGCTCACCTGCCTCTGGGATACAGCTAATTATGCAGTGTTCCGATCCCCACCACGGATCAACTCCTACCCTCTTCCAACCCAACAGTCACCAATACTCGCTCTCTCTTCAGCCGCCTCTTCGGCCCGAAGTCTCGCGGAACACTGCTTCCGCTTTTCTCGACCAACAATTCCAAACCAGTTGTAACTGAGTTCGGTTATCGCGACTCACTATCCACTTCCACAACCCAGTCTAGGCCTCGTATCGGCTCGATCATCACGAACAACACACCTATGATCTCCAGCAACGTGTGGGCTGCTGAACCCTCACCTAGAGCACAAGCAGAGCAAAGCAAGGATGAGAATAGGGTAAGAGTTAGGCACGAGATGAGCCGAGATAGTAAGATTGCAATTTAGAAGACGATCGAGAGCGTTGCAGAGGCCCTCAGCATCTGAGCATAGTTCGATAACGATATCTCAAAATGCTTCCGGTCCCATTTTTCTTTAGAAGCACCTTATGCCACTACCTGAAGCTGGGCTTATCATTGGCTCATCGATCTTTTTATTTCATGTATTGCTGTCATGTCATAAGCTCTGCAGAATTATCATATCTGCGTAAGAGTATGACCTGATTCGGTATGAATTTGTTAAGGTCATAACTTCCTCTTGGGTAAAACCTTTGTGGGCTATATGCATAGTCACTCTGGGTCTTGAAGCTGTGAATAATATCTCATTGCTTGTAGCATAATCTATGTAAATCAAATATGCTATAATTACTCTTGAAGTTGAGTGATACTAAGAAATCATGCACGTGACACCGCAGAAATCGGCCTAAAACTTCCCGAATCCTAAGACAAAACGACACGACTTACGGAGGTCCCTAACAAAAGTTCTTGCACCTTCCCAATTAGGAAGTTTTAGGAATAATAATACTCATTACTACTTTTATATTTTTATGCATTATCTTACTAAGTATAAATTAAAAATTTGGTAAATTATTATTATTATATACAGTATTAGGCTAGTGAATTAATCTTTAAAGTTTGCGTGCCTTAATATACGCCAGGTAGACTCTAGTATGCGCTACGTGGGCTATAAAATACGCACCTATGCTCGCGTATACGTCAGTTTTAAAATTTCCTAATTAGGAAGGTGCAAGAACTGTTGTTAGGGACCTCCGTAGAACATGCAGCATGCTATGTTGAAGGAATCCATACGTCATAGGAGTATGATTGGTCTCGGATTTCCCCTCATCGCAAAGCAACCGGCTACTTTATTTCTTTGGTAGTTCTGCTCATATCACTCTCTAAACCTACCGTCGTATCTCGCAATCGGTGCTTTACTGTCACCGATGCCGAGATGTTACCCATATCATCGTTTCGTATGCGAGATACTTCGAGTTGGCTTCGTGATCCGCGTTACAGTAGCAGACCGAGTTCCGAATTACTTTATATTCTCGCTTCATGTTATGAGTTGTGTCTCCTGTCGGGGACGTTATCGGGCTAACTTTCTCACATTATCAAGGCAGAGGTTGACCAGGAATTGCATGTAATGAGAGGCTTAACTCCTATAAATCCAAGTTCTACAACTTCTCAAAACCTTAAAGCCGGTCATAAAAGTATTTTTACTATTCAGCTGCTCAGTTCTATTATCTTTGCCCTATATCAACTCGTAAATTTTTCCTAGTTCCCCTAGTACTCTCATACACCCACCCGCATTCAAAATGTCCTCATCCATCCAAAAAGTAACCCTCATCGGCGTATGTCCTTTCCCCTCCCCTCCATCCCGATCTCTCTCATTTGCATAGGCCAGCGGTAACCTTGGCCCTCGCATCCTCCATGCGCTCCAAGCCGCCGACCTTACCACAACAATTCTTACACGCCCAACTAGCACCTCCACCTTTGACGCTAGCATCAAAGCCCTGAAAGCGTCCTACAGCGACCTTCCCGCACTTAAAGATGCCTTCGCGGGCCAAGATGCCGTAGTGTGCGCGGTGGGCTTTGAAGGCTATCTAGACCAACTCACACTGATCGATGCCGCCGAAGCCGTCGGCGTGAAGCGCTTCATTCTTTCCGAGTTCGAGAACCATCCAGATCAGCCTTGCCTGCCGGAACTCAAGCAGATGCTGGAGCCGAAAACGAGGGTCCTAGAGCATGCGAAGGCCAAGGCAGAGAAGAATCCGCAGTTCAGCTGGTCTGCAGTGACATGTGGGCCGTTTTTCGACTGAGTGAGTACAGCTCTGCGCTTTGCATTCCTTCTCTTTTAACTTCACAATCATTGTGGCGTGTTTTTGGTATTGACAGCGATGAGAGAATGTGGCTGGCCACATCTATAGTCCCTCGTCACCTTCCCAACGATGGGCTTCATGGTCCCAACTCGCGTCGCCACCATCTACGATGCGGGCACCGAGCCCGTCTCCGTGACCTCGATTGCAAAAGTCGGACAAGCCGTCGCCAGTATCCTACTGCACCCGTCCAAGACAGCGAACCGCTTCCTAAAAATCCACTCCCTGTTAATCACACAGCGCGACCTGTTGGCCGCGTTCGAGGAAATTACAGGCCAGGCGTGAGAGGTTAAATGTGTTGAGACGAAGGACCTGTTGGCACAGGCGAAGGAAAAACTAGCAAAGGGTGACTTTATTGAGGCGTTTTTAAGAGTCCTGACGGTGCAGCTTTTTGAGGGTGGGGTCGGAAGAACTGTTGTGATGAG
>Ga0307515_10003184_pt1 | contig 34742 bp, 20 predicted proteins | sample 17_EM_MG_FD_194513 | JGI IMG/M metagenome (GOLD analysis project Ga0307515, IMG submission 194513) | Populus trichocarpa ectomycorrhiza microbial communities from riparian zone in the Pacific Northwest, United States - 17_EM | ecosystem: Host-associated > Plants > Roots > Unclassified | place...
ATGTTTGCTTCTTTCCCTGAATGTTTTTCAGCTGTCTAATCATCACTTTTTCTCAGATTTGCATTGACATGATTATTATTTCTATTATTTGAATTATAAGAAATTTCAATTCTTAATTCAGTAGGTCTAAGTGTCAGCATGAGGTGGTAGATTGGAAAAAAAAATTTCCTGTTTTTGTCCATCTCCTTTTATCGTTGGATTTTTTTTCTTTCCAAGAGATACAATAAAAGTATTCCTGTCAGTAGAACCTTTTTTTCGACTTGGTTCTCACACTTAAGAATGAATGAAATCCCATTTCTTTTGTTACATAACAAGCCATCCATTATTCTCACCAATTAACGAATGGGTTCAATAGGCAATGCTTTTTTTTTTTCCTTAAAATACTGCAAGAGTTAAATTCATTACAATCTTAGAATATTCATAGTCATCTATTCCCTTTTGAGTATATTAGCACACTTTCTGACTTTTAGGTTTAAGCAGGAGATAGAATATCCTCAATGAATACATGGATTATTAGATACCAACCTGTCATATTCATATTTTCCTTAACGTTAAATTCAAGCATATCAATTTAGTGGAACTTTGTGCATGTAACATTGAGAAAAGTGATGTTGTAAATGTTCACCAATGAGATTCTGTGTAACTTCATGCTTTGAAATTGGACTTTGGTTCTAGTTAAAATAATGCTATATTCTTATTGTGAAATATAATTGTACTGGAATTCTTTTGATTACTGTCAATTCCTTATTTTAATTATAAAATTAACACCTTTTCTGGTCTTTGTTTGGCTGCTCTTTAGACTTATGGGTGTGGCCTGAGTGACCTACAATTCCCACTCAACATAATTGAGTTCTCTAAAAGTAGTTCAGTCAGAGTAAAATGGGGTTAGAAGGAGAACCAGGAAACATGAAAATCTTGTTGAGGGCATACTCTGTTAATTATTACATGGTGATGGCCTATGGCCTGCACATTAATAATGATAAAGAATCTGAACGGGGTTTTATTTTGCACCAACCAAAGCCAGCTCGGTGACTCAAGTGTATTATTGCATTGTGATCAATAAGATCTGTTGGATCTTTATTTATGAATAATTTTTTATCAACTCATATTTATTATAAGAATCTACATGAAGAGTCAGTTTATGTGGAGATCTTTTGTTTCCAGGATGGCCAGGACTGAGATATTTGAAGCTATCCTCCAGTTGCTTTGGTTACAGATCAGGTTTTTCTTAAGATGAGATTGTTGTTGTCCTTTTCCCCAGATGGCTTATGAAATTGTAGAATGAACGTTGTTCTTGACGGCTACACCGTTAATGTACTGCAAGTTTCAATGGATTGTTACCTTCTGTCCTGTAATTTTATCAGGGTAAAGTTTAAATACCAGGAGAACAAAAGAAATAATTGATTCTGCTGATAAGATTGAGATCTTATGCGCAAAGTTCATTTTTGGAAAAAGGTAAATCTTGCAGAAAACTGCTGCTGTTGTGCAGCTTTTAGTTTCTAGCACCTTGTAATAAAGTAGGGACTCTTCTGTCACACGGTGGCTTGCTGACATGGCGGGATAGATCATTCCAATTATGCAGAAAATCAAAGATGAAGATTGATGGATGTGAAATTTTTGTTTTTTGTTTTGTTTTTCAGTTTCTGTTCTTCACAATTCGTTTGATTGCAGTATTGAGGAACCGTAGCTGGGACTGGATATTGTCCGAATACCAGGTCCTTATCCTTGGCTAATTAGGTAGGTCCTTATCCTTTACATACAGGAAGTTCTTCAATTCAAGCAGCAGCCTGCCATATGAGCAATACCAAGAAATCATTGGCCACATCTAACATGTAACAACGGAAGATTTTTCCCTTGTCATCATCAGTAGCAAACTTGTTCTGTATAATGAATATACATGGACATTCATGAACTTGCTTTCAGTTTTGTATGACCAAACCATCATGCAACCAATTTCTCATAATTGTAAAAGCCGCCTCTGCATCTGTATCTTCTTCAGGAGAGTTCGGATGATGAGCAGAGCCATGACCTCTTCCTTAAAAAATTACCACCTTCGACCCCTCACCGATCTTCTTCTCACTATCTTCCAAGACACTGACTGTACAAAGAGGGTCGTTGTCACCTGAAATAAAGAGCATAGGAACCTTTTTGGTGGAGGCTAAAGCAGGGTCCATCCTTGTACAATAGAATTATGCCATGCTTCTTTGATATTCCTGCAGCTAAGAATTCGTCAACCATCCATTTTGTTGATGCATCAATGTCTTTTCTGACCCTCTGTGGTTCCTGTATTGTGATCCATTGTTCCCTTACACAATAAAGTTATGGAAGCTCAAAGAGTCAATTTCAACTTGCGGGGAAAATGGATCGAAGAATGAATGAAACGAACATAAGCGCGGCAATTACGAATACCAAACCAATATCATGTCTGTGTATCAGAGGAAAAACATCAGGAAAACGAACATTATTATGAAATTGCCCATCAATTCAAGGTTAACTAGCTTACTTGGAGCCATTACAAGCCACACGATATGGAAATCTCTTGTAGATGAATCTTCAAACCTAAAAATATCAGACGAGCAATATCCCAGTTCCATTATTATTCTTCACTGCGTTCAACAGATAAGCATTGATGCTATCATCGCCTTCCACTATTGAAAGCTCCAATCCACTGACTAACTCGCAAGCTTCATCATCTACATCCTCTTCAACTTTCAATAGGCTGCAAGGAACTCTGCAGGCAGCGTTTCCTCTACATGATCTCCTAAGATTTAAACTGCATTTCCTCTGAACACAAACTGAAGCTTTACAGTCAGAAAGTTGCATTGTTTCAACAATAGCAAGAAACAATTGCAACTATGACATTTTTGTAAAAGCTCATTAAAATATGGAATAAAGGGTACCAAACTACAGAGTTAATCAAGTGTCAAATCATTAAAAATCTGTTATCTGGTAGCTTGGCTCAGTTACTACAAGCTTGATATTTGTAAACTGTAGGGCATGCATCTTAAATTAAAGAAAGAGAACTTGAAAAGAAGATAATGACGTACAGGAAGAAGAGAACACTTTGAAAGGAAGTGAAGGCGGCTGCTGTGGCGGTTGTGGTAGTGGAGGAGACGTGGCTTTCTGATGGTCATAGTAGTGGTAGCAGTTATGGTGATTGAGAAAGGCAAGGAGGGGGTTGAGACAAATCCCATGTCAGTGGCTCTCCTGTTTTAACTATAGATGAGAAGTACAAGTCAAAGGAAAAAGGAGAAGCAGGAAGCTGCAAGACTTCGTGATATGAAATTATCATCCTAGTTGCCTGCGTTTTTTGGAGCTTTTCATAATCAATTCCAGGCCTCATATTAATTTTCCATTTTGGCTCCTCTTTTTTTTTTTTTTTCCTGTTTTGGTTTTAAGAACTAGAAAGCGCCCCTCAATTTTTATAGTAATATAGTTCAATACCACTCAGCTGCTGAAATTTATCTTGCAAGCTTGACTGGTCTTAAAAACCGAAACTGAAAAATATTGACGTAAATTGAAGATTAAGATCCTCTCATATCATTATAAAAACAGATCCTGTCATACCAAGGCCTGTGTTAGTTTGATTTACAATATTATGGACAATGATAGTTTGCTATATAAAAATTAAAACTACATAAGATTTCTCCTTTGAGAAGATAAAATGCAGTAAGAAGAGAGAAAAATGAAGCAAAAATAAGAAAAAAACACAGCTACAATATCCATAGAATAGCAGTTCTGTCGTGTCATCATGAACTGTACATCAACAGTAACTAATCTCCACCAATGCTTACTGCATCTCTAAGGATTGAATAGCAAGCTTGGCTGCTACCATGGATATATTCTCATTCACTAAATCTAGTGAATTGTCCAGCCTTTGTAGCGTGTCTTTCAGATCCATTGCTCTTAACTTCTGTTGCTGCAACTTGAGTGTTTCTGATTGTGTAGATCCTGTCAAAAAACAGAAACATGCAGATCATTTTTTTCTTCGCAGGAGTGGGTCGTGAAATTCCAACTACTAGAATGATTACCACAACAAAATACTGAAGCTTTGTAAGGAACTTTTTTTTTTTTTAATGTTAAGAATAAAGAGCAATGAAACACTTGCTTGTAATAGGTTGGAATGCTGCAAATGATATTCGCTCAGCAGGAGATGGGATGAAAGATTGATCACATTCCAGGGACGGTTCCTTCTCTGCCCATGTTAGAGAGTTTGCAGTACAGGTTTGCAACAATTCCTCTTTGGGAGCCTATTGACATGAAATAGAAGAGCAGTCAACTCCACTCCCATCTATACACCACATGGTGGTAACACGATACAACAGTAAATAATGTGCAAAAATTATATGACAGTAATATTCCAATCACATAAAATCTGACAAGTAAACATATAAGCAATCCCCAATTCGCCTTGCAAGATAATTTCCCATATGAGTTGTGGACATATTCAGTGGGAGAAAATATTTCACTCAATTCAAACCAATAATGCCTTAGTGGGACAAACTGTGAATGTTCGATTTTTGCCACCATTTATATGTTATGCCAAAGTATTTGCAACAGCCAAGAACATCCTTCAGCCCCAGAAATTCCAGTCATGCTAAAAATGTTAGCAGAGAACAGCACACATGTCATATACCTTCTTTCCAATGTTAGCAGACAAATGTCTGGCTCTTCTACTACTACTGAATTTCCAGTGCAGCCAGCTACTTAAGAGGAAAGGAACCTATAAAATTGAAATCTAGTATCACAGACGCTTAAAGGAATTTTAGCCCAAACAGAACTGGATGGAAGGGGTGAATCCCAGAAGCGATCTCAGCCTTGGCTAGTTAGGTATTCAAGTTTAGTTGAGTATTTGTTTTTTGTTTTATTTTTTATGCATCTGCATAAAAAGGTGATTATTCACTGATGAAAAGTAATGAGAGCTAATTTTCTGTGCTTTTTATCTTTTTACTCTCATTGAACTCAATTGCGAGACACATTAGAATTTTCTTGATGAAAGCATTCAATTGCACAACTGTACAAACTGGAGGATAGAGAATCAGAGAGAAAGAGGGACTAGTAGTCGTACCTTTAGTTTGATTTCCAAGCTATTCAAACTGCGAAGAGCGTCCTTCACTGCTATAACTTTAGAGCTGATTTCATTTGCACCAATAAACCTATCCTGTAATGGTATGACTTCACCTTTCAGGTAAGGCTCCGACTGCAAATTAGAATCACAATCACGAAAATAAGCAAAAAGAGTTGATAAGCAGAAGGAAGCAGCAAGATGAACACAAAAGATGCAGAAAAAGAAAAATAAATCGACATGGAAAATTGGGAAAACAAGAAATAAAAAAGAAAAGTGGACTTAGAAACTGCAATAATAAGCTAATAACTATTAAGATAATATGCTTGCAAAAATAATTGACAAGCATGGGCAGGTTTCAATGAACACCCCCCTCCCTCCACCACCACAAAACCCCAAATGAAAAGATACAATTTTTGTTCAACATAGGCATTGCTTGTTCTTAAAGGCAGACAACTTTGTTTACAAAACTTAAAACAGTTATATTAAAGATACTATTGACAATTTACTCACCTGTACAAAATTCAAAAGCTTAACACGGCCAATTCCCCGTATGGAGACTAATGCTCCAACATCTAAGCGTTCGATCTGCAGAGTACTAAAACTCAAGTTATCTGAAAAGGTGCTCCAAACCTCTAAGTTTTGATCCCAAAATTTTGGATGCTTACATTTTCTATATTGACTAAACAGCCATATCTAGCAGCAAAGGATGCTTCAGTTCCTGAGTTGCTAATGAGAATAGGATCCAATACAAAATGCACAAACAGCTTCTTTCTTAATAAAGACTGCCACAAATGATAGTCACAAAGAGATTGCACACACATTAGACTTAGCTTATTGCAATATTGCTACAGCAATTAAAAATTCTCAACCCAAGCAATGGATTAGAAAATGGGGAAAAAATGCTTATATATAAGATATCAATATATAAGCAATGTGCATGGAACAAAGAATTCAGTCCCTCCCAAATTACAATACTAACAAAACTGAGTTTGATGCAGTAAGTTGCAGAAGTTAAGCATATATGAATCATAGAATTATGACTTAACCAGAAATAACCACAGCACGCCTTTGGGTAAATGAGGATTAGTGACAATCTGCTACTCTCTCTGCGCTTGGGTTCTAGGTTATTTGTAGGCTGGAAAACATCATTTAAACATACAAACATCACAGTAACAACCTCTCAGCCATAACTTGGCTTCTGCTCTTTTCTTTCTTTCATCTTCCCCTTTTTCTTGCTATTCTTCTTCCGAAAGTTCAAGCATTCAAGAAGAAGAACAATAAGCAGATCCAAAAAAGAATTGAAATGAAAAAAAAGGTACTCAAAAGTCGTTGCAAAGCAGCAAAGGTGCTTGTTTTGGCAATCTAGTTAGTATACACATCCATAAGGCTGAATGCAGCATCTGTGCAGGGATGCAAGATCATTTCCACCTCTCTGAAATTGCAATTCCTCGTCTTGACCTCATCTCAAATTAAGTGGAAACGTATCCTCAAGTTGAAGAATCTTATGAGCCTAAAATGAGTATCACTAATACCTACTTCATATCATCATGCCCAGAACATTGTTCCAACAAATACAGCACGAATAAAGATATGGCTGTTTAGTCAATATAAAAGAAGTAGCTTATCATATCGCTATATTGACTACACAGCCATATCTAGCAGCGATATGATAAAAACTTCAAAAGGCTTAAACATGAGATGCTCAGATCATCCATACACCAAACAGAAGAAGCAGTAGAGATGTCTATAAAAGAACAAAAGGAGTAGCTTATCATAGCTCTATATTGACTAAACAGCCATTTCTAGCAGCGATATGATAAAAACCTCAAAAGGCTTGAACATGAGATGCTCAGATCATCTATACACCGAAGGTCGACAGCTTGCAAAGTCCTTCCCCCGCAAACAAAATAGAAATAACTAGGTGAATAGACAAGCAGATAGATAAACAAAGGCGTGCAAGGTAGCATGGCCATTTTGACTACCTCCTCGAGCAGAGCTAGATATCTGGCTTCATATAGATGGAGTGTTTTACTCTCAGATGGAACTAGAACCTGTCATTATGAAAAGAAAAGATTGTTACTAATAAATCCTTACCACATCAATTACGGGCTAAGAAAGTATCAACACTTCTATCATTCTATCAATTAGAGAAATCAAAATTGAAAGTATCACTCTTTCAATGCCAGGTCTGGCAATTTCACATCTCTTTTATGGTTTTTCTATACTCTTCATCTTTTCATGCCCATGTCAATATATATTTTGCACATATATATCAAGTAATTGTACAGGATTAGACAAGCCCTTTAAAGGCAAGCGTAAAAATATATCTCACAAGAGAAAAAGAAAAAAATCAAATAAAAATCCAAACGATAAGTTCAGGTCTTGTTATCTAACTAATTATCTAGAGGCTCCATGTTGTACAAAACCATGTGATTCAGTAAAGAACAAGAGAAGTAGCTCATCACATGCCCACCGGAATTAACAACAGTACTAGCAGAGACGTCTTAAGTTAACAAAAAGAAAAATAGACAGACAAAGGGTAGTGAAAGTAAGTAGTAAGTACCTCGTTCGTGTTAAAAGGAAGAAGAGGGAGCTCAAGAGAGGAGGAGGCATTTGGAGACACACGGCACCATCTGCTTATTCTCCTCCTTATAAATAGCTGATGATTCCCATTTACATTCACTTGGAGATGGAAAGAATGGGATAATAGTGATAATGAGTTACGAGTTCGGGTTCTTGAAACAGTACCATCAATTCTTGAAGCAGTACTGAGGATTGCTATACTGCTGCTGCTGCTGCTGCTGCAACAAATCATGGAAAAAGATAACCTGACTTGATTTCGTTTACTTCTTTTGTGGTTTGGTTTGTTTGGTGCCGAATGATAGTGGAAGGAGGAGGAGGAGAAAAGAGCAGTTAAAATTGTGGCTAGCATACATTATGATCCTTTCCAGTTCCCAGCTAGCTTTCCTTCGTTTTTAACGGTTGATGGGTTTTATCCTCCTTTCTGACGGGATAATATAATACCATGCTATTACACTTGACTTCGTGCGCGGTTGAAGTTGAAAACAATTACAAGGACTGTTTGGGTTATACGATTTAAAATAATATTTTTTTGTTTAAAAATATATTAAAATAATATTTTTTTTTAAAAAAATTATTTTTAATATATCACTCAAAATAATTTAAAAAATATTAATTTTAAACAAAAAAAATTAAATTTTTTTGAAAACACCAGTTAATCACATTCCCAAAAATGATGGTTTGTTTTTTAGTTTTAAAAATATGTTTTAAGAATTTTAATTTTTTAATTTTAAATTAAATTTTTTTAATATTTCTGAATTATTTTAATGTGTTGATATCAAAAATAAATTTTAAAAAATAAAAAAAAATATTATTTTTAAATATTTTGAAGTAAAAAAATATAAACATGAAAACATAAATTTTTTTTTTAAAAAAAATCTTTTAAGTAAATAATAACTTCTTTTAGTAATGATGAAATGGGGTATTTTTGGATTCATTTGCCAATCAATCAAATATTAAACCTCACTCTGTGTGATTTAAAAAATGTATATTCCATAAATGGTGGTTTTAGAAAAATATATACTATTAATTTTTTTTTATTAAAGTTTTTTAAAGCTATTTTTGTATTTTAAAATGAAAACCAATGGGGTGTTTGGCTATGACATAACATATAATTATTAATATTATTAATTTCTTCTTTGTAGGGATTCCATTAAATTCTAGCTAATCATATTGAAAATTTTCATTGTGAGAAACCTAAATGAAATAAAAAATCTGAGGTTATAGGGTGATGAAATTGTAATTGTAATTTTTTTTATTTTTTAAATTAATATATTTTTGATATTTTTAGATTATTTTAATGTGTTGATCTAAAAAATAATTTTTAAAAAATAAAAAAATATTATTTTAATATATTTTAAAATAAAAAATATTTTAAAAAATAACTATTATTATATTTTTAAATACATTCTAAGACAAATACCTTCTAAGACGTATTTGACCTTTGGTTAAATTGTAACTTTACAAAATTTTGAATTTTTATTTTTTTTATATTTTTAGATAATTAAAAATACAATATCTACTGTAAATGATTTGAGTGCATGCTTTGCAAACAGGAGCCCTAATCTCCTTTGCAAGCAAAGCAAACTCGAGCTTCTCCTCGCTCAACAGGTCAAAGCAACGTTTTTTACTGGAATTCGTGGATCTTTTGGGTGTGATGTTTACAGGAGAGAGAAGGGGGATTGTAGTGAGGGAGAGAGAGGAGGGGGTCTGGTTGGTGAAGAAAGAATGGAGAAGAAGGGGATGGCTAGTGGTTGGTGATGGTGTTCTTAGATAGGAGAGAATAAATATATTAGATTTTGATGGATTTGATGTTTTGTTAGTTTAGATATAAAAATTATAAATTGTAATTTAAAAAATAAATGAAATGAAATGAAAAAATAACCAAATCATATAAAATATTTAGGATGTTTTTTCCAATTAAAAAAAGTGACCATGATAATCTCGGAAATTTTTGTTTTTAAAAGGAAACGAATAATGTAGTTCAATTCTCAGCCTATTAAACATAAAATGATAAAATTAGATAAAAAAAACCTAAAAAATTAATCCGGATTAGTTAACATGACAAACTTATAATCTCGATAATCAAGGCCAAGCCAACTCGGGTTATCCTGTCATGAGATCAAGATAACTCGATAAAAAATAAAAAAAATAACAAAGCTTATTTTTTTATATATAAAAAAATCAATGTCAAACTATAAAAACAATAAGAAAATAAGTGAAAAACACAAAACAAATGTCAACCTGAGTTATGTTTTCAATCTCATGACCCGGGTTAAATTTTTAACCTCATGACCCGGATCATTAGTCTTGAAGCACCTTATTTGAAAAAAACCATGAAGTCCAATTTCCAATAAATCAAATGTTGATAGATGAAATTGAAAAATAAATTCAATTATATAGAAGGATTAAAAAAAACAATTAAAAGAATAATGATTAAAATTGAAATACAAAATAAATTTTATTTTTGATTAAACGGTGAAGTTGAAAAGAAAAATTAATTTAACAAAATAATCCAAAAATAATTAAAACAATTAAAAGAATGAAGATCAAAATTGAAATAAAAAATAAAAATAATTTTTTTATTCAATGGTGTAATTGAAAAAAAAAATCAATTCAACAAAAAAAATAAGGACAAAATTAAAAAAAAAAACATATCTTAAATCGAGATTGAAGGATGAAATTGAAAATAAATCAAAATTTTATAAAAAAAACAAGAACAAAACTTAGAAATAAAAAAAATAAGGATCTAAATGGCAATACTCTTAAATCATAAGTCAACTCTGAAATTTTGGATAGATAGCATGAATTTCAAGTGAAAGAGATAGAAAAGATGAGGGAGGGAAGGGGAAGCGTTGTCAACGATAAATCATATCACCATTAACCACACACTCTGCCTTAAAAGGAAGAAGATACAATGATACTTTCACCAACACGATAAAATAAGGGTTTTGGGTGTTGATAGACATCGCACGCACCAATCACTTTTTTGTGTTTTATTTATTCAAATATCAATTTGCTCATCAACTAACCTAATAATAATAGTAAAATATTATTGTAAAAACACAAAAAAGTTCATTGACGCTAATTTTAAATTTTTTTACTTTTAAGGATATTTTGATCATTTTATTATTTTCTTATATTTATTTAAATATCAAATCTCCACTTAGTTGAATTGATAATAATAAAAAAACTATTGTAAAAAATATGAAAAAAAAACCTTAACGTTAATTTTAATTTTTTTTTGCTTTCAATAATATTTTGTTTATTTTATTATATTTTTTAAAAGAAAAAATATTTATTTATTCTAAATCAATTTAATAATAATTAATCGTACTATAAAAAAGACTCAATGCCTCCAATAATGAAATTTAAATTTTTTTGATGGGATGAGCAAAACCATGAAAACACTTTTCATATTCTGCAGAATTTTCCCTTCATGTTTTAGCTTTCGTTAATTGAATATATATATATATATATAGACACGCTTATTAAAAATATTTAAATAATAGCTTGAGGTGTCGGCTTAAGTGATAAGTAAATTCGCTTCATATTTGAATTTGAATAAATGTTAGGGAAATAAAATATCTCATGAAAGCATCAATTCAAATAGTAGGGGAGCAAATGTTAGAAAATATCCGAAATATGTACAAAAACAGGATCAAAGATGCCTGACCTTCAAAGTTCAAAGTTCAAACCAAAAAGAAAATATTTAAATAATAGGGAGCAAATGTTAGAAAAACTATAGGATCCCATCTCTCTTTTTGTCCTTTACAGTTTTAGCCAATCCTTTCTCGTATATACTCTATAAATACCATATCATGTACAAGTATTTATCCTTTTTCAATCATTAACAACATATATCACCTGCTGGTCTGTTTGAGACTGAGGATTTGTAGAGTGGCAGCTGTTGAATTATTTATTTTAATGGTGGAACTCTTTTTCCATTTTCCCTAAACGAGAAAGAGAAGAGAAGAGAAGAGAAGAGAAGGGGGAAATGGATGGACCTCCAGGGAACGATTGTTGCGCCATATGCCATGGACACTTCAACATTGCTTGCCAGGCCAATTGCTCTCATTGGTTTTGCGGTCAGTTTCTATCTACACATTTGCTTCCTTTCATGTTTTGCTGATTGATTGGATCTGGGTTCTTTCTGGGTGAGCTTAAATACGTGAATGCAATGTCGGTTTTTATTTTTATTTATCTTTTATTCAGGAAGAAGATTTTGATGATACCATTCAAGAAGGATAAATGATTATCTTTTATGGGTTTTATTTTGTTTGCTAAATTACCATTGTAATGATGCTTGATTTATAGTTTATGGTCTGCACAGTTGTCTATTGGAACATAATTGGTTTGGGGTCATTTTATTATAGTTAAAGAACGAATTTTTGTCCAGTTATGTGGTCAAAATGCATAATTTTATCTGTTTGTTTTGTCAAGCCTGTTGAAATGATATTTGGGGGGTTTGGTTAATTTTTTTGTTCTCCTTCTAACTTTTGGGTTCTAGACTGTTAAGATTAAACCTGCAGGTAATTTAACATTTTCTTCACTTGGTATTTTTAGGTGATTGTATTATGCTTGTTTGGCATCATGGATCTGTACTCCAGCCATGTAAATGTCCGCTGTGTCGTCGACAGATTACATTGTTGGTTCCTGGTGAAGCTTCATTAAGGGAGCGCAATGATCCTCATGTTGCTGAGGTTCTTGGAAAAATTGAAAGATACAATCATCTTTTTGGTGGAAATACCAGTAGTCTTGTTCAGGTATGTGGGTTACATGTTCGGGTTTCTTGTCTATAACAAAATTTTCCTTGCAACTAATATTTCCTTAGAATATGGCAACTCTAGCCTGATCCGCATCAAAAGGCAACAGCCAAAACAAAGGACAGAACTCTAGTCCGATCCGCATCAAAAGGCAACAGCCAAAACAAAGGACAGATAATGATTTTGGTCTTGGAATGCATGTTGTTTTTTTTACCAACACTACTAAGATTCATAAGATTAGAGTCTTGATAAGAGTACGTGCATGCACATGTTTGGCTTGGTGTCCCTTATGCTTATGGCTAGTTCTTGTGCTCTCCTTGTCTCTCCACTACTTGCACATGTTTGTGCAAGTTTAGGAGGATTTTTTTTCTTCTTAAATCTGTTATGTGGAATTTGATCCTTAAAGGCTTTATTATTGCCTTCTTGGTGCTCCAAAATTCTTGTTTGTCCTCCTTTCCTTTTTCCATGCAGCATTCTCAGCTGCCAGCTCGTTCTCTGCAGATAGTAGTTGCTCTACTTCCTAGCTTTAGAGAAAAAGGAGGAGAGGAATAGTTGCTTTACTTTATGGTCTATATGGTCGCGCTACTTTGTCCCAGTTTTTTCTCATTTTCCACAGATAGGAAGTATTTTTTTTTTCTTCCTCATGGATGCATTTGGGTATTTTCTTATGTTACAGAATATGATGTCATATGATTTCTGATTACTCAGCTAAAATCATAGAAAACTACACAGCATTAGGAAATTTAATTGTATATAGAACTTGTATGTGAGATCGAGTTCTCTAAAAAATTACTTGGTAGTATTAGTAAGATTTGAAGTAGGTACTCTTTTGATGAGGAACAATGAGGTCTGATACCTATGTCCCATGTGTAGTGATGCAGGACAACTTAGGGGCTGTTCTGGATCTAAGTTTAAGAGGTTTTTTAGAGCTGTTGTATTGATGTAGATTTCTTGTGGATTTGAGGAAAAATGTGGATACATTTCTAGGAGTCACACCTAGAGGATAGGAAAAAACTAAGCTTCACACTTAGGGTTCTTAGGAGTCACACCTAAGTGGAGATTGAGTCGCACAATCAAAAGCAAATTGCTAGAATTTTATTCATAAATAAACTTGTATTCATAATATTGAAAGATTACATACTTAGTTATAGAGTTCTAGTAGTCCAAATCCAATAAGGACTTAGATTCCTAAATACAAAAATACTAAGTTTATGTAGAACAGGAAAAACCTAATAAAGCTATTTACTCCTTAGGACTAATAAAATACTAGATAGAAGTTAACAACATTTTTGGTTCATGAACTTTTCATTTTTTTCTATTTGAATGTCTCTACTTTTATTTTTGCTATTCGAGTACATGAACTTTCAATTTTTTTTCCAGTCAAGTGTTTCTGTGAGGTTTTGTCTATTTTATTCTGACATGGTCGTTCAATTGACACATGATATAATGACATGTCTGCCAAATATGTGTGAACTTTTTAGTTTGTGTCTAATTGAGTGCTTGTATTTTATATTTTTCTTCTCCTTTAGTGTTTGTACTTTTATTTATTTTTTATTCAAGTGTCTCAATTCTCAATAATTTATTAATTAATTGTTCTTTTTTAATTTATTAGTTAATAGTTAATGTTTCCACCTGTTGACATCCTTATATGGGATAAAATATTTTTTAAAAATACTTAATAATGGTGGATTTTCTTAATGAACCTTGTTATGGATTTGTACATAAAATTGTTAATTTTTTAAAATAATTAAATGTTTTAACTTACCAAAATAAAGATAGAGATATGTTTCATTCTAGTGAAAGAAGAGAAAATCAAATGAATCTAAAATCTATTTTTCTTTTTTCAAGGCATGCTAGTTTTATTTTTATTTTTTCATTTTAATAAATTTGATATGTATGGTTTTGTTGTAAAAAAATTATTTGTTTGGTCTTGGTCAAATATGATCATATAAAGATGCAAAGTAAACATTAAAAGAATCTATTTAGGCCCTGTTTGGAAACACGAGCTAACCCGCGTTTCCAAAAAAATTCAAAATTGTTTTTTGCTATTTTTTTATATTTTCGGATAGTTTTGATGTGCTGATTTCAAAAATGATTTAAAAAAAATAAAAAAAACATCATTTTGATGCATTTCTAAGCGAAAAGCATTTTGAACCGTAACCACAATCCCATACAGGCTTAAGGGTAATGGTTATTATTGTAGTTGTTGAGTTTTTTTTCTTTTGACTAGAATCAACTTTCGTGCTCATATTTTTCTTGAGTCTTGTATAAATTGTAATGGCTTAGTATTAGTTAAAAAAAAAATTTCTATATAAAAAATGGCTTTTAACAAAAGCATAAACATTCAAATAGAAAAAAAAAATACAAATACAAACACTTAAAATAGAAAAGAATAAAAGTATATATACTTAAGTAGAAACAAGCTAAAAAGTTTGTGCACACTTGGAAAACATGTTATCATGCCACATGACAATTTAACGGTCATGTCAACATAAAATACACAAAACTTAACGAAAACCCTTATATTTGAAAAAAATTGAAAGTTCAGCAGTTGAATAGAAATTTTAAAAAGTTCATGAATTGAAAATGCTATTAAGCCTACATACTTATTTATAAGTTCTAATAGTCCAAATCCAATAAAGCCTAATAAAAAAATACCAAGCCTGTGTAGAGCAGGGAAAACCTAATAAAACTAATTACTCCTTAGGCTAATAATTACTAAATAGAAAATAAAAGCAAGACTTGGACAAATTTCCAGATTTTCCTGAAATTACAGAAATACCCATTGTCTATAAAAAAACTCAAGTTTTTTTTCCTTTGTTGTCCGCATCTTGTAGTTGTCACTTAACTGGTTTACTAAGAACTATTGTTGGGTTCTATTGATTTGAGGGTGCCAATTATGCAAACAGCAGCCTCTTTTTCTGGATCTACTAGTCTGCCTTATAATCTTTACCTGATCTGTGCTCTTGATGTTCTGTTTCAACTTTCAACCATACTTGATCAATGTCTTGCATAAATTAATATCATTTTTATCCTAAGAAAGCTAGAAATGATGGATGATTAGTAGTACTAGTCATGACATGTACTGGAATTTTTATCTGTTTCAGCATTTATAATCATATCATACGTACATTTAACTACTGTATTGTAACTGCTATGAGGTTTTAAAAGATGGTTTCTCTTATCCCCAGAGAATGCAAGACCTTCCATTTCTTCTCCGGAGGTTGTTGCGAGAAATAATGGATCCCCAAAGATCTCTTCCTGTGGTCATCAAGGCACGTGTCTACATTGCAGTTAAGAAAACTAGCAACTTTTTACCAGTCTTATTTCTAGCACTGTGGTTTTTAAACTCTTGCGTAAATGATGAACCATAAGAATGCTGCTAGGTATTTGATTTTTTTACTCGGCCTAATGTTTTGTCATCTTTTAGGAGCATACTATGAACCTTTTTATCTTCATATTTTTGTTAAGATTTAACCTAAAATTAATCCATCTGTTCAAAAGAGAGTCATACTTTTAAATTTAAGTATTCCATGCCTTTACATCTTGAGCGTTTGAGAAGGCGGTTAATGATCTTTCTTAACAAACAAGTGTGTAGAAGAAATTTGAGGGAGAAGTAGATTACACCAATAAATATTCAATCTTATTGCCCGAGTTACAAGTTTCCAATACCATGACTTAAATACAATGAAATGCATTATACTAACTGTTATACTAACTGACTAACTCTTAACAGCTCAAACTAATTTCCTAACCAACTAAACTTCCTTCACATGCTTATTATTCCCTCCTTTAGTTACAACTGTTACTACTGCTGCTGCTATTGAACTGGTTTCTGCCATATTTATTGCATGCTGCTACTAAGTTTCTTCCATCAATCCTTGGCTCGTAACAATGGCCTCTAATGGAATGCTATAAAAATGGTGCTTAGTTCTTCAACATCTAATATAAATTGGTGTTTTGGGCACTAGAGCTTAACTCAAGAAAGACATGGTATAACGACCAAGCAGAAGATTGTCAGAATGAGAAATGGCTTCCTAAGTTATAATATGATTTTACGGAAATCTGGATGCTGGCATAATGGAATTGGTATAGGTTTTCTTTACTAATGCCCTTTCATGGAGGAATCACCCCCAAATATATTATTCCGTATGCTGTTCTTCAGTTTCAAAGGACTAATGCAGCTGCATATTGTCTAATCCATGACATATGACAATGACATAATTGTTAGAATTTACAGAGGAGAGTTTGAAAGTAGGTTGTTGAAGGAAATCTACAAAGACAAGAGGCTGCTGTAATGCTGCCATTCTGCAGCTGCTTCTGCCAATGAAGACAGCTCCTTCTACTACGTGTTTAGTGTGTTTGCTGTCGCCCTTTGCCCTCTCTGATCCTCTCTATTTATAGCTGAAAATGGGGGGCAACAATTCCTGCCAAGAATCTGTCATAATTTCTGCCATTGACATGCTGATTTTCTGCCACTAACAATAATCTAGTCTAGTATGAACAATTATTCTCGTTGGACTGCATATGCAAGATGGACTCGCTTAGCATCATCGGATTCAGTTTACTGTTATGTTTTGCAATCATTGACTGGCATATAATTTGGTTAGTTTGCTAGGAGAAACTGTAACTACATTTGCTGCACACAACTCCATGAGACTAAAGGACTAGTCTTCTTACATTAACCCAATTGAGTATTTTATGCATTGCTTGATATTGGTTGGACTACTAGTCTCATTTCTACAGCAAGATTCTTATTTATTTCTTGTTTGCAGATGGTATTAAGTGCTGTCTACATCATCAGCCCTGTAGACATTATTCCAGAAGGTAAGTAATTGCTTTATTTTAATTACTCATTTATATTTTGTATTTCTTTTGGATTACGTTGGTTCTCGTGTTTTGGTGAATAACATTAAAATAATGCAATCAGCTATGGGTGATAATTTACAGGAATTTTGGGAATAGTTGGTCTCTTGGATGATCTCCTCATAGTGCTCATCTGCTTTCTTCATGTTGCTGCCATCTACCGGTCAGTGCTCTATTATCGTCATGGAGGTTCTTGAACAGAACATGAGGCATTATATGTTTATAAGTTCTTCCGTAGAAATCTAAACATGTTTTCACTAATTGCGTAGGAAGGCTTTTTTGTATATGCTAGTACCTTTTTTCCACTCCTGGTGAAATATTGAGTTCATATGTATTTGCTTATACACGTCTTTGTCTTTTTCTACGTACAAAATCACAGGTGTAGTGATTGCATTGATGAGAGAGTAGAAATATCCCTGTTGTTTGATTTTGATGTTGCAGGTTTATACATGATGAAAGCGTATGTTGTTTCTTCTTGCTCTCTATTTCTGGATAAATACCTTCTTCTTCCCCTGTGTGAGGCAAGACTTATGTTTGGAGCATGGCTACTGTTAATGTGGACTTGCGGTGTGCAGGGTATCAGATTGATATATTAACAATATTGGTATCAGATTGATATATTAACAATATTTAAATGGTGTGGAGGAATCACTAATCCTCCACATCTAAATCATTTCTGGATTACAACAATAATTCACAATATTTTTACTTTTTTTTTTTTGTATTTTTTCATTTTTATTTCTAACTTTCCCTCTCTTTTTTTTCCAAAATTACTTTTCTTTTTTTTTTCCAACTTTGCTTTTTTTTTTTCCATTTATTTTTTTTAAAAAATTATCTTTGTTGGTTTTACTTTTTAAATATTGAGTTGGTTAAAAATTCTGTTTTGTAATTGTTTTTTTTTTAAATACTTTGGATTGCTACGGTATTTTCCCACATAGTTTTTCTATTTTATTTTTTTATTTTTTAAAATTATATTTGTCGATTTTTTTTTATATTGAGCTGATTGAGAATTTAGTTTTGTAATTGTTTTTTTTAAAACATTGTTTATTGCTACAGTGTTTCTCCGCATGGTTTTTTTCTTGTTTTTGTTTTTTTATAATTTTTTCTGAAATTATCTTTTTTTATTTTATTTTTTAATATTGAACTGATTAAAAATTACAGTTACAATATGTGAGGAAAGCACTGGAACTTTCCTCGCAAATTATTATGGATTTCTATAGTGTTTTTCCTCATATGGTTTTTTTCTGTTTTGTTATGTTTTTTTTTTCTAAAATTGTCTTTGTCAATTTTATTTTTTAAATATTAAGCTGGTCAAGAATTGCAATTACAAGTAAATACAAGTTTTTCTTCACAAAACACTATGGATTGATACAGTTTTTTCTCACATGGTTTTTTTCCAGTTTCTTGTGTTTTCTTTTTTTGTAATATTTTTTTCCAAAATTATCTTCGTCGATTTTTTTTTAAAATATTAAGTTGGTTAGAATTTAACTTTGTAATAAAACTTAATCATGTGGGGAAAGCACTGTAGCTTTCCTCACAAAACATTGTTGAAAATTACAATTACAAGTCATTACAAATAAGGTTAAATCATGTAGGGAAGCACTGTAGCTTTTATCACAAAACACTATGAATTGCTACAATATTTTCAACATGATTTTTTTCTCTTTTTTTGTGTTTTTGTTTTCTAAAATTATCTCTATCAATTTGATTTTTTTAATATTGAGCTGATTAAGAATTTAACTTTATAATTTTTTTTTAAAACACTGTGAATTATTGTAGTGTTTTCCTATATGATTTTTTTATTATTTTTTCCAAAATTATCTGTCTATTTTTTTTAATATTAAGTTGGTTAAGAATTATAATTACAATAAAGCTAAATCATATGGGGAAAGCGTTGTAATTTTTCTCACAAAACATTATGGATTGCTATAATATTTCTCTAAATGGTTTTTTATTTTATTTTATTGGGGAAAGCACTGTAGTTTTCCTCACAAAACATTGTCAATTGTTACAACGTTTTTTCTCATGGGTTTTTTTCCTTCCAAAATTATCTTTGTTGGTTTTTTTTAATATTAAGTTGGTAGAGAATTTAACTTTGTAATTTTTTTTTTACTTTTTATTAACAGAAAAGCTAAATCATGTGGCAAAAGCACTGTATCTTTCCTCCCAAAACACTGTGGATTGCTACAAATCATTTTTGTTCAGTCTCTAAGTTTTGATCACCAATACAACTTTTTTTTTCGTCATGAAATATTGGCTCTATCATACCTTTAGTTTCTATTACCTATCTAGTGCTGGTTTACAATTATAACACTATTAAATATATTTGTTTTATAAGCCTGCGGCAGCGCGCGGATATTGATCTCGTAGGTTATAAAACCCGTGCTGGATCAGGTTTTTTCTAACTTAAAAAAGGATGTTCATGTGGACTTGCAATGCTTGTATTATTTTTTTTAAAAAAAGATAAATTATAAGACTCAGGTAATTGATTTTATTAAGTTCAATAAGCTTTGCTAATTTAATAAAATGATTAAAAAAATACATCAACAATAAATAAAGCAAACAATTTTTTTGGTAATAATTAACTATAAAAAATAATTTATCAAAATTATACACGGGAAAAGAAAAGGAAAAGTCTTTTGAAGACTCATTGTTGCTTTGCCATGGGAATTGTCTCACTACTAGGAAAAACTTAGAAAAACAATTTAACACCACTATAAAATGATGTAAGACGATGCTAAAAGAGGCTGCACAAGTTGTAAGAGCAATGACCTAGAAAGCAAACTAAATAAAATATCATAAAGTATGCATTTCATGCTTAGTATAATTTAATTCAAAAACAAAATTTTTTTTAAAAAATAAATTTAACAAAGAGCAAAAAATAACAGACTCGAGATACCATGTATGTTTTCAAAATTAGTGAAAAATTCTATAGAAAGCAAATAAAAAATAGCAGAACTTAATCCTTAATAATATCAATCAAAAAACTCAATTCCCAACAAATTTAATATTAAAGGATAAGATTAGAAAAAAAATAGTTTAAAAATTTATCAAAGTAAAATAAAAATAACGACCAAAAGAATAAAGATAAAATATGATAGGAAAAAAACTAAAGGAAGATGAAATTGTAAAAAAAAAATTAAAAATTATCTCAAATAAAAAAAATAGCAATAAAAAAAATAGAGACTAAATATGTTAGGAAAAAAAAATTAGAGGAGAATGAAATTGAAAAAAATATCCAATTTTATAAATTATTTCAAATAAAACAAAAGGTAACCAAATCTAAAGAAAAAACAAATTGAAGAACTTTTTCAAAAAATTGAAGGGTCAAACACAAAAGGGAGGAAGAAGGAGAAAAAAAGATTGTTGGCTATACGAGGTGCCTAGTGATGGAGGGGTCACTAAGACGATTCAAACGTTGCCCCATAAACCTTTGTTTGGCCTCCGAATGATGGATGCCTCATGCGCCACTCGAATAGCACGGGCATCCCTCACCTGTTAGCACGTGCACGTGCAATCCACTTTTATTTTTTAAATAATATTTTATATTTATTAAAATACTAAATTACCCCTCAGTCAACTTGAATATATATAAAAAAACAGGTTAAAAATATAAAAAAGCTCTTGAATGACAACTTAATAATTTTTTTTATTTTATAGGCAATTCATTCATTTCTTTATGCTTAAAAAGGTAAAAAAGATGAAAGCACTCTTGGATGCAAATTTAATATTTTTTGCTTTTCATGGTAATTAAGTTATTTTATTATGCTAATAAAATGTGAAAAGATCTTTTTGTCCTTAATCAAAATGATAATGATTAATAGATCATGTGATAAAGATTTTATTACCCTAGTAGCAAGTTAATTTATTTTGTTTTAGAAGGGAAAAATAATCATTTTATTATTCCAATTTACAATGAAATATGTTTTGGTTCACAGTGAAAGACTTGGGACTATGATGAGTTCTAAAATTCAAGGTGCTTAAGAATAAGGCTGATGTGTTGAATAAATGGCTGGTCTCTTAGTTTAGGTAATCTGATTCATTCTCCATAGACAAAGTATCTTGTAACTTGATACGGAAATTCCAGAGGTTTGGTTGTTAGTAGCAGGTGATGCCTGATAAGCTGGTCACATATTTGATAAGCTAGATGATTAATAATTGTGGTAATAGCAAGTGGTGCCTTGTAAACCAGGTAACCGGTAGTTATGGTAGTAGGAAGTGATGCCTACTAAACCAGGTGACCATTAGTTGTAGTAGTAGGAGGTGGTGGCTGCTAAGTCAGGTGACCGATAACTGTAGTAGTAGGAGGTGGTGGCTGCTAAGTCAGGTGACCGATAACTGTAGTAGTAGTAAGTGGTGCCTGATAAATCAGGTGACTGGTAATTAATACCTGCAAAAAGTTATCTATTATAGACGTAGGGACTCTCTGATGGTAAAGTCAGTAACTTTGTAGAGAGAAAGAAAGTGCAATGATATTTTAGAGAGATAGACTTTGAAAATATATATGCTGAAAATATTAAAAATAAAGAAATTGTGAATATTTGGCTTGAATAATTCATGGTATATTTATAGCTCATGAATCTTATCCTTTTGTTGAGAGGGGGGAATAAAGTAGAATTTTATCTTTGTGATATTTTGAGGTGTATGCTACTCAAAATAATACATATTTGATCAATATAAAATACTAAGAGACCCGCGTTGGGTTTCAGAAAAATTATGTAATGAATGTTGGGCTCTGGATGCGTGCCCGAGCCCATAAAGGTGTTGGGTTCGAGACATGTGCCCAAGCCCATAAGGGTTTTTTGGGCCTGTTTTGAGGGGTTTGGATCCATTTTATTTGGATCCATTAGTAGTCCTCAGGTCTTTGTGGTATTAATTTGCAAATACTTGTAAAAATACCTGGTTACCATGACGAGTTCGTCAAATTTTCTTCATATAAGAAGAAGGGTTGAAACCCTGGGTAATAAACTGGAGAGCCCGTGTGTAAGGTTGTGCATCATGTTGCAAAAAAGTTCTAAGTATGTAGAGGGGAACCATAGAGGAACCCATACTTAAAAACAAAAATTAGAAGGGTGAGGTGAGATATAAAAGACTTCATACTTAGAAAAATTTTCTAAGTCAGGGAAAAATTATGGAGAAGAAGCTCCTACTTAGAAAAAATTCTAAGTAACTAGTAAAAACCCATAAAAGGTGAGCTTATACTTAGAAAACATTCTAAAAGGCTGAGGGGAACACAAGAAGGGTGATCAAGGGCGACACCCATACATAAAAAATTTTCTAAAAGGGGGGAGGGGGCGAATCCATGGATAATAGTTTTATTACACCAGGAAAACTAAGTTCATCACTTGGAGATTGGTCGCACTAGAGTATGGGAGATATGTGACCTCCTTAGGACGACATGGTGGTTTGGGAGCCCATTGGAGGCCGGTAGCCTTCCTAGTAATGGTGTGGGGGCTTGGGAGTTCTTAGGAGGTTTATAGCCTCCTTCGTGATAGCGTGGGGACTTGAGAGCCCCCCACTAAAGAGTGATGTCAGTCCAAGACTAGATTGGAGAGGCGGTAGATTCAAGATCAACCTCTAACAAATTGGTGATAGGCTTTTAGGCATTACCTAAAGAATAGAGAATCCCAAATCAACCCCTGACAAATTGGTGAGAGACCCCTAAGCATAACCTGAAGAATGAGGGATCTCATATCAGCCTCTGATGAATTGGTGAGAGGCCCCTGATCATCATCAAGAGAATGTGCTAGTTTAAGACTGTACTGTGGAGTGGGGGATCCAAGATCAACCTCTAGCAAATTGGTGAGATGCCCTTTGACATCACTTAGAGAATGTGTCAATCTGAGACTTCACTAGAGAATGGGAGATCTAAGATTAACCCCTAGTGATTGTCGGGATATTTCTCTAGAAAGACCAAGTCAATTCCCTTCAAAAAGAGTGGCCAAAAACCCCTTACTAGAGACCTGTAATTAGAAAATGTATGTGAAAGATACATTATTATTATTATTTCAAAAATAAACATACATTCTCATTAAAGATTATGCATCATAAGGTGATTTGTTGGGCTTTAAGAAGCTTGGAGAGTTTGGCGTGAAACAACAAGATTGGTAACTAAGGTCCATCCAACAATAGCTAGGGGGACTGTGTCTAGAGTACCAGCTATGTGCACATGTATCGCAATGGTGCGAGCTATCCCTAAAGAGATTTGGCGAGTATGGAGGTAAAATACTCTCCTGAAGGTCATTCTACCCAAGCTCTTATGGGTAATGCATTGGGCTATGAGCATTGGGAGTGGCCAGTAGAGATGGTGAAGATGTCAAGTGTGTTACCACAGCTGCCAAGAATTGTTGGGGTGATAAAGTTTGATTTTGACCTTGGGTTGCCAACATGGTCTATTGATGAGTTACACCTGATTAATGAGTTGTTGAAGGTCTGGCTGAGTAGAAGTGTTCATGGTAACATGTAGATTTATTTTACGTCCTGACCCTAGAGTGTCTTGGTTGTGTGTCATGGTAACATGTAGATTTATTTTGCGTCCTGACCCTAGAGTGTCTTGGTTGTGTGTCATGTAATGGCTTGGAAATGTATAAAAAAAAAAAATTAGAAATTGATGGCAATTTAGTCTGAACACGATTGATACCAATTCAATGCAATCCAAATGAGGGAATTTTTTTTGGATAATTATTTTATTACTTGATGTGTAATAAATAAAGTATAAATATTATCAAACTCGACTCAAATATAATCTGAGATATATACACACACGCACTTCAAATATCTATTACTTATTACTATTTTTTTTTTTATTAATATCCATATTGATATAAAAAAACCAATAAATATGATATAAATATTTGAATTTCTTACCCAATAAATAAAATATAAATATAGAAAAAAATCTAACACATGGATAGTTATTGCCATTCCTATTTTCACGTTGAAGCTCTATAATGGTAAACACATGTGCTTGTGCACGAGGCATGAGTGGGCAGGTGCTCACATTCAAGTTTTTTAATAGATCTATGTGGTTGCAATTAACCTCATACAACTGTAAAAACTAAAATGAAGAATAAAGGAAAAACCGAAAGCAAGAGTCTTCCCTGTCAAGCAAAAAATATTATCACATAGCAATTGACAATGTCCGACTTAAGACACTGTTTCTCTGTCTATTTTCACTCATAATCCATGTTGGACGGCGATGAAATGCCACCCGAGGAAAGCACGTCTTGCGCAAGTAACTATTTCTTGGCCCATACAACAGCATGCATGCATCTTGCAGAGAGAGGAGGAGATGTTTAAAAAACATAAATTATGGACGTATTGTCACAACTTAAATTCCCAATCCACAAAGTAGGATCAGTGTTGGTGTTCATTCTACTACTTGTCTACCACAAGTGTACATCACCAGCCATCAATATATAATACAAGATATACAAACACATTCACTGACACAGATATGTAATGCAAAGGATATTCGATAATATGCCATCTGCAAGCACATTATATGAGCATGTTACAGATTCTTGATCAATTCTTCATACCATTCGCCATGAACACTCAATGAAACCATTGCCACCACAACAAGAACTTCAGCAGCCTCCATTACCCTATTTGAAAGAAGAGTTGCTCCCACTCGCCGAAGAGTTGTCTCCACCAATTCCCTTCCTTTAGATCCACTTCCTCCCAACACAGCCCCCTTCATAGCCAGATAAATAGTGCGAGACACAAGCTCAAATATAGCATCCCCGGCTTGCAAGCTTTTCACCAACATGCTTGACATAACCTCCTTCCTTGCTCGGAGCTTTTCATCATTTGAATCATGGCCACTGCTTTTTGATACCGCACTAATTGTATCAATAATTTCCAAAATACCCACATCTTCCACGCTGTCTAATAGCTCAGAAAGCTTCATCGCACACTCAGATACTACATTCTCCATGTCCACAGAACTAGTTACCAAGTTCTCTGTCAGAAGGGTTTGCCTAAGGACCAATGCACTGCCAGAAACACATTAATTTCGTTTCAGCGTACAATTAGATGATATTTCTATGCATGCACAGAGAGTAGGGAGGAAAAAGAAGATGAAAAAAGAAGTGCAAGAATGCACACTTAAATTTGAGGAGTTTTAAGAGGTAACAACCGAAACAAGTACCAACCTTGTAGAGATGGTAATGATTTTCTGAAGTTGTGATTGGACACGTCTTAGCCTGGATAGATTAAGTTTGAGAGTTTCGGGCAGAGCTTCAAGAGTCAGCCCTCCTACTCCGATAACAAGCTTCATCAAGCCAAGCCTAATCAACAAGTCAGCCTTTTCTCCCGTGCATCCTGGCTGTTCAAGACCTGATAAAGTTGTGCACAGCAACAAAAAGGGATTAGTCCAACTTTAGGCAATTCTAAACAAAACAAAAGTTTATGCATGAAGTCGCTATTCAAACCTGTTGTGGAAGTTGGAGGTCCAATTTTTGATGTTGTTAAAACACTGCCTCCAGTCCTAAGTGCTGTTGGAATAGACACTTGGGTATCACTTGTTGTAGCAGATACAGAATCTACGTACTCTTCCCACTCCTGTTCAGCACCTGCATGCACAGATGCCATCCATTTCCTCGTCAGGGGTAGCAAGGATGTAGCATCAGTGGGAGAACCATATCGGTCAGCGAAAGCTTTTTTCAGATATTCCAAACCAGCAGGTCCTTTGATGAGTGGTTCCACAAGTCTAATGCGTGCTCTACTAATCTCAGTCTTCAGAATCTGCCAGCAAACCACCACTATAATTAAAGATAGGAAAAGGAGAGAGAAGAATGACACGTAGAAAACAAAAACAGAGGGAAGCATCTGCACTATGTGATAACTAATCTCTCTGGCCTGAGAAATTGAAGAGTTCCAAAGTTCCCACAGAAAGCTTATTTCAGCACATTCCATCAGCACAGATTATTTACACCAATATAAGGTCAGAAAACATGCCGTATATGGATGACATATCATCTAAATTTCTTTTTTTTTTAACAAAAAGTCTACAACCACTCATCCCATCATCATAATAAGCATCTGCAGTATTTGAGAACTAATCTCTCCTGGCCTGAGAAACGCAATCCAAAGTTCCCATAGAAAGCTTATTTCAGCTCATTTCACCAGCAAAAATTATTTACACTAATGTAATGACAGAAAACATGTGGTGTATGGATGACCTATCATCTAAGTTTCTTTCTTTCTTTTTTAACAAAAATATGTCCAACTATATCAAGGAAACCACTCATCCTTTGCATATCAACAGCATCAAAATTGAAGACAAATTACCATGCTACACTAAAGCAAGGTTGATGATCCTTTGCGAGCAACAGATCACACATGGAAACAGACATTAAAAACAGAGACCCTTAACCAATTGTTTTTGCGGTGCAAAAGCCTTTTTGAAAAAAAATTGATTTTTTTGCTTCAAATTATTTTTTTGGTATTTTTTTATCGTTTTAATGTGCCGATATCAAAAATGAATTTTAAAAAGTAAAAAAACATTATTTTGATGTATTTCCAAGCGAAAAACACTTTGAAAAACAATTGTTACCACAATGCTAAACAGGCTCTAAATATTGGTTGAATTTGTAGATCCAGCCAGTTTTTTAGTATTTTTACCTTGTTTAGAACTCAAAGAAAGTAATTTAAGTGGGATAATGATGTATGTTTGGGTGCTTTTACAGCTTAATAAAATGAACGAAAGGCTGTCTTCATTTTGTATTGTAAGTGATGCACCTAGCCTTCATTTTGTATTGTGAGTGATGCATCTAGCCGTCCTTTGTTTTGCAAAGGTAACACATAATGTCAGTGTACACACAACTTCCCCCACACAAAGCCAGATAAGGTACAACTTGTTGTCAAGACATAAGAGTCACAAATGATAATTCAACAGCAGAAAATGAGGTATCTTTAATCCAAGAAATAAGAGGGTCGCCAAAAAACAGCAAGTCAAGCATAAAGAAGAAGAAACAGTCTCCAATGCATCTAACTGGTTTGAAACTGGAAAAGGAATAAAAATTAAAGGTGAATCCAGAACACTCTAAGTAGATGGCTCAAGCCACTGTGTTGTACCAGAATGAAGCAGAGAAAATTCAAGTGGGCATTTTAACCCTTGAATAAATTAAACATCCTACAATTAATTCCAGCAGATGTACAATTAGCGACACCAGGGATCAAGTTGAAACTCCATCCAAGAAAATAGAGAAGACCAGGATCCAACTTTAACGAGTGATTCAAAGCAAGAAATTTTTCCTTGAATGAGATTTTTGTTCACCTCTATAACCTATACCACGCATGTCCTTGTGAACCATAAATAGGAATTGCAGGCACAGACACACAAGCCCATACACGCACATACATTGACTCACTCACAGAGACAGCCATGCTGCTTACAAAACATGCATGAATCATACAACCACTGATAGCCAAAATGAAGGATGACACTTTTCAGGTTCCACAGAAAAAACACTAAAATTGCAGAAACCGCAACTACTTCAGGATAGATGTGAGACATAATACTGGAACCAAAACATACCTGAATCTCCTTCAGGATAAAGCGCAGACCTTTAATCATTAAGAGGGAAAATGAAGCATTTGATATATCCGCAGCTTGAGATATCTCTCTTAGTTCTTTCAGTAAATTATCGTGAGAGGTCTTGATCTCCTCATCATTTGCAGGAGCAGAAAGTTTCTGCAACGTGACTAGTGCAAACTCTAGAATCCTCCCAAGATAATCCATATCTAAAGTTCCTGATTTGAGCACCTTCATGGGGCAAAGGATTTTGGAGATATGATAATAATATTAGTATTTCAATATATAATAACTGGTAATGGCTGCAGAATTAAAGAGACTAAAAACTTTATTTACCTGGGAAAGAATATCAACATCAATAGTCTCAACAATCTCCTCTCTCCAACTCTGAGGAGACATCTCACAGAGCTCATCCCTGACTTCTTTCATGAGTTTAAGAACCCAACTTAAATCAGGTTCATCCTGTTGCATGGATTCTGTGATTCCATCCCAGAAAGCTTTTTCCATAGTCTCTCTTACTTTTGCCTGCACAATATTGGAAACAAGCAAACATTGATGAGGATTTCTATCTCTATCCCACACTAACAAATTACTGAGGAAGAAGTGACACTTCTGAATAAACAGAGAGCATGAGAAATATTTTCATGTACTGACCTTGAGGCTATTCTGATCTTCATCAGTAACATTAAGACTATCATCAAAACCACGGTGATGTTCATGGAGAATTTCATTTACTAGTAATTCATTCTCATTGGCCAACATGGAGTCAGAGTGCACAATGCTATTTATGGTTCTTTTAGAAGGTGAAGGATCAAGTTCTTTGACCGGGGAAGAATCATCTGCCTGAGATAAGGAGAGAATTTGGTGGCTTGACTTTCCAATACATTCAGCCAGATCACGCTTCTCACCAAAGCCAGAAATTGAAGAGCCCTCAAGGGAATTGCGTGAAAAGGAAGATAAAATATCTGAAGTAAAAGATGCCATTGAAGTCCCAGATTTCTCAGCTTCAACAAATCTAGACCGCACATCAGAGAGAGCATGTTCCATATGTTCCAGCCCACCATTGCCACTCAGATGCTGTATTGTTTCCCTGAGAAGTTTCTGCTCTTCTAAAACCTAGCATCAACAAAATGATTCAACATGATGTTAGTTTATGGTAAAAAGCTCTATAAAAAAAATGCTTCTGCTTAAGGCAAGTCTACTACCTGTTTTTTAATACCATACATATCACGAGTAAGACCACCATCATTTCTGGAAGTCAGCTTGCAGGTTTGCAACAGAGAGAGCTCAAGCTGGCAAGCAGCTCTCACTAAATCCTTCTCTAACAACTTCGCATCCTTAGACTTCCATGCTACAAAGCGATGCAGGTAAATGCACCAAGCTTTATCAAAGGCTTCCAGCTGAGATCTGAAAGTCTTTTGACTTGGATTTGTAGAGGCTATTTCCTGTGACGTTTTAATGGGGCCGTCTATTATAATTTTGACCAACAACTCAAACTCTTGAATAAAGTTGGCTGCAGAGTCAGCCAGCACAATCTCACACTCACCCACTCCACTGAAAACCTCAGCTGGGTGTCCCATTATCATGTAAGCACAGAGCAAAACTCTGACAGGGTACCTTGATAGTTTACTAGACTTAATCATTTTTGCTCCTCTTCTTGTAGCATTGCTTGAAGGGCCCTTACGACTTGGTAAAGCAGCGTACTTTAGAAGGTGATCGATTTTGGAAAGACTAGATAGGTTACCTGTAACTTCCTGTGAGAGTGTGATGCGACTCTCTAGCCGGTCGACAAAGGCTTTCACAATTTGAATGGTTGTTGCTGACTCAATACAGAGAGCAAGCTGCACAAATGGCATTGATTTAACCGATTCTTGGTTAATTTGTAACGACATATAAGCTTTTGCCAAAGAGAGAGTAGTTTTCCTCAATTTTACAAACCGCCTCCAGCACCTGTAGTTAAAGACATTGTAGTTATACAATGGAACCAGAGAGAAGAAACCACTTTTATTTTTGCAGAAACATAATAAGGGACACCAACATGCAACAAAAATTTGTACAGGAATAGATAAACAGAACTTATCATACCCATGTGAATATTATATATTGTCATACCCATGTGAATATTATAAATATATAACAGGACTACTGGTTGACTAACACACATTTCATCATTCCATAGATGTGTTATACAGCTCAGGGATTGCAGATTTAGCTCACCCATACAGCTGATAAGTTAAAATTTCTAACTGACGCCAGAAAAGCAGCCAAATCAATTTTAATTGAACTGAAGAGAGAATAATAGAAAACATAGAATCAAAGTTCTCAAAATCCATATTTTGAATCCATGAGAAACAAAAACTCTACAAATGAAAGGAACACGAATATCTCACAAGTCAATTCAATTCATCAAATGCTTCCCCCAAAATACAAAATATGCATGGTTAAATGGCACCACCAAAGCTCTAAAGAGTCCAAGCAACATAGGAATCAAAACCTAAACAAAATGTTATTCCTGATAATAAAACCATGATTATGGAAATGGGAAATGTCCTCCTTAATGGACACACAAAATAAAAATCCTAAATGAAGACAATATTATACTGCACAAATTTAAAATAATTTGCAAATAGTCATTCCTCTTATACTGCATATCAACACAGACCCTGAAAGTGAAGGGGGGAAAAAAGAAAGAGGAAAAAAACTAAAAACAAAAGCACAACTTAGAAAAGGTCACTTCGAGCAGCTTATGCACCTTGTTAACTTTCTTGAAAGATATTCCCCCTGCTCATGCATCGTTTTTGAGTTGAAATGTGCTTGGCTATTCAGGTTTCTTCTTTGCCTCAAATGTTCTGCCCTTTGTTTCTTAGCCTAGTGAAATCAAATTAACACTTCACATCAACAAAACAATGAAATAACAGAAGATACTTCAATGAAAGAAGCAACTTCAACCAGGAACATACCTTCTGGAGCTTATATTCCAACTGGTCCTTTATCCGTTTTCTCTCAATCTCCCGTTGACTATAAATGGACGTAGCTACCCGCTGAACTTGCAATATCCTTGAATGGGCCTTTGTCCTTTCTGCTTCCAACAATCCCAGCCGTTTTCTCTCAGCAGCAGCACGTTTTTGGTAAATTGCAGCACGAACACTCTCTTTGTACTTGATCTCTTGGGTCATTTTTTGCGTCAATGACTGAGCAGCTCGCTCTCTCCTTGCTGCTCTCCTTTGTCCATAAGCTTTAAGAAGAAGCATCCGGTTTGCTTGTGCTTGCTGAACCCGTGACTCAACCTTCATGCCAAGCTCACCCCGCTCCTTCTCAAAACGCATTTCTAGTCCACTTTTAGCTTCTTGCCGGTGCTCATCTAACCTTGCCAGGCGCATCTGAGCCTCAGTAAGAATGCTTAGCCTGAACATATCATTACACATAATATTAAGATAAGCTAGAGTCGTATGAAATCACAGTTTATCAGTTTAAGTGATGTGCCTTGGTCAAACATGGTAGCCATTGTTCAGTGAATTAGTAAAGGTATTAGGCCTGTAATTATAATAAGAATGCAACTTCGAATAATGGCACCCACTTCATGCAAAAAAAAGTTAATGGTTAGGTTCTCCTCAACAGAAGACCCTAGGCACGATAAATAGGTATCTGTCTTTTATCTTGTTCAAACAGACTTTGAATTCTAGCATCCAGCAATAGCGTGCATTCTTCCTTCATTACTTGATCATCATAGAATTTAAATCGGGAATGCAAGTGGGGTTAGAGCATTGCTTGAGAAGATCAAAGCCAGTAGGATAAAGTTAGAATTTTGAATTCAAAAAAAGATTCGGGACTCAATTATCTGATTTGACACTTCTCATTCCGAGCTAAGCATAATAAATTACCACCCAATTTAGAAATTTAATAACTTCAAGTTAATTCTTAACATTTTTTATTAAAACTACAAAATCTAACATTTTTTATTCACCTTTTCTGTTGAGCAGCATTGAGCCTTGCTTTAATTTTCTGCCCCAGATCCTCCTCTGCTTGTAAACAATCCCTTAAACCGCTTTTTGAAGTTGACGACCGTGCTTTACTCGACAACAATTGATGATATCGCTGCATCACCGCCACAAACAAAAAGAAATATTGGATGCAATATAGAATTGGTAGCTTGTTTTTCAAATTTCCAAGATCAATAATACCTGGCGACGGAGATTGGCTTCACGGAGCTTAGCTTCGATTTCTTCGACAGAGGGTGGTGTTTTGGGCTCTCCAAGCAAACGTCTTCCTAATCTTGGAGGAAGAACCTTTGGAGAATTTAACATCGCTTTGTCATCGTTAACCGTGAAACTCAAAGCCACTCCTCCTCCTGCTACCCTCTCCGGTTCCGTCATCTCCTCCATTTACGTTAATTATGGTTTCCACGATTCAAGATTTGAAGTTTTTTTTTTTTTTTTTGTGATCTGAAAATTTGAAGTGATGTTATTTTCTCAAGGTTAGGTGAATGATAAAGACAATAGTCAAGATTCAGGATAAAACATCATCTACTTGCATCTTCTAAACATGAATTCGTTTTCTACTAGAATGTTCTACGTGTGTGTATATATATATATGTTCTCGTTTTCACATATGGATATGGATGAGGATTGTTCTTTCCGATTCTAGATTTTTGTTTTCATTTTATTAAAAAAAAGTTATATTTAACATCTTATAATTTAGTTATTATTTTTAATTTACCTCTATCTTTTCAAAAATTACCGTTTATATATTAATATAATTTTTAAATTTAAAAGAAATCTATCTTTATATATAATATAATTAAAATACTAATGTGTTTATCATTTTATTATTTTTGTTATTAACTATGGAATATTTAAAGTGTGTTTATTTCTTTAGTTCAACTTATTTAAAAAAAATTATTTAAAAAAATATCAAAGAATTTTATATGATCACAAATAACTTATTTTAATTATATAAGTTAGCTAGATATGATCTAATTTTATAACATTAAACATATTTGATCAATGATAATCTTGAGTAGCTCAACAAATTATCCATGAATAGAACCCTAGTTTTTTGCAAATAAAATCAAAAAACAAAAAATTATATTCTCAACATGTACTTAATATATTAATAAGAGATTTATTATTTTAATTAAGTCTCATTTCATGAAACTAGTGATATATCATAGATAACAATTTTATACACACACACACACACACACACTTACACTTCTAGCAAGTCATTCTAATTAAATAATTATGAACATATTAACAAAATTAAATAATTATGAACATATTAACAAAAACTACATGATGTGGAAAAAGTCTTGTAGCTTAAGAGAGAAAGCACTATTTATTGGAATAGTAGAGGGATAAATTTGTCATTCTAATAAAAAATGCAAAACTTTCTATGAGAGGTAATGAGTCTTTTCACGGGATCTATAAGTAATTATTGATTTTATTAGGGGTAACTTGATCTTTTTTTTCAGGTAATTGCACAATTATTTAAATGCTCTTAAAGATAAAAGTTAACTTGAATGCTTATTGAACATTTTATTCTTTTAAGCACAATGTAATAACTATATAGCCCTTGGAATTTCAAAAATTTTAGCCCTCTCTTATAGGGCTTATTAATACTTTTCTTTGGGTTTTTTATTTATTTATTTATTTATCATGTGACATTAGGGGCACATTGGTATTTTTATTGAAATACAAAATAATAAAAAAAAAAGGTGGCTGGAGATTTAGTCTTCATAACAACCATTCAATTTGTTTTTTCATAAAATTTAGTCCCTCTTATTTTAATTGCATTTCTTTTATTTCAATTAATTATTTAAAATTGGAAATTGTTTTCAAATTCATTCTCCTTTAATTTTTTTATCTCTCAAGTTTGGTCCTTTTTTTTTTTTGTTGAGAAGGTTTTCCAAATTGATTTTTTTGTTGCAATTTCACCCTCCATATTTTTTCACCTATCATTTTTTATTTTTTTGCTTTGAAATTTTTTTACAATTTCATCCTTCAATATTAAATTTATTAGGAATTGATATTTTTTTATTGAACTCAGTATACGATTTCACAGTTGAAAATTAAGGAGATTAACCCAGGTAAATAAGGTTTGCCTTGGTTCGCCTGATTTTTCATATTATTAAATTAGAGTTGTTTATTTTTCATATTATTAAAATAATCAAGCTTATTAAACTTGTTGACTCAATTACTTGAGTCTAGAATTTTTTCTCGATTTTATCCTTGAACCTTATATTGGTTGAGAGTTAAGCTTCTTTATTGAACCCGAGTCTAAAATTCAATGGGCTTCGAATTTAGAAAATTAACTCATGTTAAGAAGATTTGTTCGGGTTTACTTAGTTTTTCAGTTTATTAAATTAGAATTGTTTTTTTTTCATATTATTAAATTAAATGATCTTATGGAACGCAAGCGACTCAAAAACTCGAGTCTTAGATTTTTTTACTTCTCTAGAAACACTTACGTAACCTTAATTATTTATTTAATATACATTTTAAATTTTCTCAGCCTATGGTGTTGCTCTAGCCACCAATCTAGATTTACTCAAGTTGTTGTTTTTTTTTTTTTTTATCTTTTTAGATTTATATATATTTTTATTTTTGACCTTCAATATTTGGTTCATCCGGATTAACCTTTTTAATTTGATTTGGTATAGATTACATGTGGTTATCATATTTTCATGCCTCGTATCACGCATTTCGTAATTTTTTGAGTTTAAATCTTGAAACTAGTATTAAAAAGATAGTAACACGAAAACTAATATAGAGATATCCTTTCTATATATATATATATAAAAGAGATTCAAATAATATAGTGATGTAATATTTGCTTGATTGACATTAGGTAGTTATTTATTTTGATTTTTTTTTTATAGAAATTAGCTTAATTTATTCTTATATTTAGGTTGAGTTTTCGTTAC
>Ga0307515_10003185_pt1 | contig 34732 bp, 35 predicted proteins | sample 17_EM_MG_FD_194513 | JGI IMG/M metagenome (GOLD analysis project Ga0307515, IMG submission 194513) | Populus trichocarpa ectomycorrhiza microbial communities from riparian zone in the Pacific Northwest, United States - 17_EM | ecosystem: Host-associated > Plants > Roots > Unclassified | place...
TGCTGTGAGATTGAGGCCTGTCCCACCCACTTTGGGTGTAGTTACGAACACAGAGGGATTTGGCGAATCTTGGAATTTGAGCTGCATTTCTGTGCGCTCATCGTTGCCCATTTCCGCATACATGTAAAATATATCCAAATGATCTGCAAAAAACTTTGAGAGCCACCACTTCAAATGACGCACTTGGCCTGGCAGCGGACAAAATAGCACCGCCTTTTGAGGAGGAGGAGGTGCACGAGGCAAGGCGCTTTGATTGCTTTCAGGCTCGTGCAGGAGCGCCTCATTTGATGCTTCGTCTTCGTCAGGCTCGGGATACTCCGCTGGATCGTTGACAAGCATTGGCAGAAATGTGTCTCTCAGCCATCGGAAAATCGGAGAATCCACCCAAGTATCGAGTGGCCAATCATTGTACCATTGTCCAGAAACGTCATTCCGATCCTCGGTGTCTCCCAATACCAATGAGAAGCATGCCAGCCGCCATCGATGAACCCTCCACGCTCCTGAAGCACCTCGTGAAGTGTATCTTTCTACAAAGGTCTTCAGTTTTGCTTGCTCTTCTTCAGTCCATTCGAGATCAACAAGGTGTGCATTCTCCTTCGGTATCCGAACCAGCGGTTTCCCATTTGCAAGTTTCGATTCGGACCACCTCCTGATCGTCCAGGGCTTTGCAATTTGGATCATCCGGTGTGCCGCATCCTGTTGAGCTTCTTCGTCTTCAGTCCAGATAGCATGCATCAAACTCTTCACAGCAGAATACAGTGCATCGGCGCCGTGCATTTCCATCACAGTCTCATCCTCTGGATCTTCAGGCGCACCTGAAAACAGCCACATCGTCTGAAAACACCAGTCATAGAGTGAATGGAATCCCGGCATTGCAGTGACTTGAAGTTTGAATCCAATTCTCGCATTCATCGCAATTCGCCAGCCCACACTATTCTTCGTCTTGTACCGATGAGACTCATCAAATATCCCAAAACTCCATGAACAGTAGGAGAGTTGGCCATTGCTTGATGGTTTCGCTCTGGATGTTAAGGTATCATACGACACAAGGTGGATATTCCATCGGTTTTCTGGCTCGTCAAGACTGGTGTTGAGATCCTCGTGGGTGAGATTCACATTTTCCGCGTGCAACAAGTTAATGAGTTTGAAATCTGTTGCAAATGTCATCTCGTCGATCACACTCTTGAACGTCTCTTCAACTCCGGCCATTGTCACCACCAGGATTGGTTCAAGGGTGGATGTTAGCGCAGGATGCCCTTGCGGTGGAGTTTTCTGGATCTCTATGAGGCGGCGGGGCACTGAATTTTGTCTCCGCAGTGGATACCATTCCCGTTCTTCACCGATTATCCCGGGAAAGTTGTTCTGTACCATATCCACCCACTCTGGAAGGGTATTCCCCCACAAAATCGACAGTGGTAACCCCATTACAACCTTCTCAGCCAGCAGTTTGCAAATCATTGCTGCGGCCACCGAGGTGAAAGTCTTTCCAAGACCCATTTCATCCGCCACCAGTGCTCCTGGCATATCAGCATCCCAAACCCACCTCCTCACGATGAACCAGATGGCCCAAACCTGGTGAGCTAGAAACTTCGTTCCGGGCAGGCCTGGAATTGAATACTTGTGGCCTGGAACTCGGTCATCTATTGATTGACGAATCGGATGAGCATTCAGCAGCCTGACCGCCTCATCAAGACACTCATGTTCAAATTCGTTGTTGATTGTATTGAGAACAGTATTTAGTACTGAACTGGTATTTTCTGGATCGAGGTCCTCCTCGCAATCCTCCACTTGCTCCTGAACCTCTCTTGCACCTTGGTCGGTCTTCATTTCGTCGTCAATGATCTCTTTCAGTTGCTCCGTGGTAAGTTGGGCAGATGGGCTCATACTCCGGCGCTCCTGAAATTCACCGCGATGTTAGGTATTTCACAGACAAGCATTTTGACCCAACAAGTATGTGGAATATAATCAATTCTATTCACTCAATCAGAACTTACATTATTACTACTATCAGTCTCTTTCCCACCTGCCTCCTCATCCACCACTCTTTCATTTTCATCGGCTCCCTCTGAAGTCTAAGTATACGGATTAGCAGTGGGCATAACTAACCGGAACAAGGCTAGCGGGGATTACCTTCACCGGCCTAATTACATGCTCTGCAATATCCTTCCCTGTCGCTGCCTTCATTTCTACCAAAAAAAGTTTCACATCGTGTCCCAGTTTCAACTTGAAGGCATTTGAAAGGGAACTGTTGTATGAAATCTGACCAGATAGACGGTCATTCATCGTTTGCCCCGGTGCGTATAATCCCATATACTCTTCGTCCAATTCTTCCTGCATCAAGTTGCATTTGTATATCGCAGTCAGACTGTATGGTTCTTTCGGGCTACAACTTTGTTCGATGAAATCAATCAGCTCCTCCCAGTGCCTCACATCTGTGTACGAAGCTTGGAGTTGCATGCTGGATGTCTGGTCATTGTCGCCATTCGGCACTCGACGAATCACAACCATGAAAGTTGTATTCGGCAACTCTGGGAGGTTACCTCTCGCTTTTTTGCCCGCGCGCTCTCCCAAATCCGTCGCCGGTCGCTTGTTGCCTCGCCTACCCTTCTTCCTCGCCTCCCGAACCTCGCTTGCACATTTCTTCAAAAACATCTCCACCCATTGCCGCCGAATCCATTGGGCATTATCGAAGTTTTCCAAAAGCAGCCAGGTCTCGAAAGTTTCCAAAAAATCTGCAACCGCCGTCTCCCAGTGCAGGGGTCCATTTCGCAGCTGTTTCAGACGGTTCTGTCCCCGGATAATGGACCGATGCTTCTTCTCAAGATACCCAGCCACCCATACTTTCTTCCACTTGTTAAATGCACTAAAGTTGGGCTGCCCCATCCTTTTGGCAAATTGCTTCAAGGAGAATTCCGTTTGCTTCAAGCTGATTGGGGCTTTGCCTTCGGCCCCGCCCAAGTCCGACGAATCGTCGCTCTCATACTCTGCATCGTATTGGTCATAGGAAATCTCTGGCAATGGGGGCAAATCGGCAATCCCGGCAACATGTGTCCTCCGCGGTTCCGCAGCCGGCTGAAATCATTTCGTTGGGAGGCTAATGGGGGGTCTTCCAGGTGCGCCGGGAAGTTGTCCTGGAGCAGTGGAAGCGGAAGACGTCGGCCGAATGACTGGATTGTTTCCAGGCGGTGCTGGAGGCACTCGAGGTGCGCCTGGAGATGACGGCCCATGTCCTGCGAATTGCTGAGGGGGGAACATTTGAGGTCCACCATATCCTCCTTGGGGGAAATCAAATGCTTGCCATGATGGCCCATAACTCCGATATCCTTGGGTCGCACCAGAGCTTGGTTGTGAGCTTGGTGTCATGTTGAATGGAGCCTGGTGGTAAAACTGGGGAGCGCCTGGAAATGGTGGCTGCAAAGGCGGGTAACTATACCCTGGTGCTGGTGGTGGTGGTGGTGGTGGTGGTGGTGGTGGACGAAATTGATTCGCGGATTGCCCGAATTGAGTGTCTTTGCTCGGTGTATTTCCAGCATGATTATCTGACGCTCCCACATTGTCTTCTGGGCATTGTTGTGAGCCAAACAGCCCACTGGTTGGAGCCATATTGGTTGTCTTCGGTGGAGATCCATTCGTCGACATCGTATGTGAACAAACGATGATAGTAATCAAATAATCAATTCAATTGGTGATTTCGAATGAAGCAGAGTATTGTTGAGAATATTGAAGGTAGCAGTGACCTTCGGCGGAATGAAGGCCTCTTATATCCATCTTCGTTGTAACCAACTGTGGTGTTTCACTTCGCCTTTGATCCCATGAAACCCGGCTGAGAAAAAGAAATCATAGTCACACACTTCCCGCCTTTCTTTGTTATATGCTCCAATTCGTATAGTAGGATCTTGGATAGAAGCTCACCTTTGTTCAGTTCATAACTGTAAAAGGTCATAGACGGGATACGACATGATATCTCCAGGAACCTAACAAGAACTATATCCGGTTGGAAGGTTACCACGACTAGGCATTTTATACTCAAAATGTGTGTGTACAACCTACTACTTGATTCAATATGAGGCCTGTTAGTCGAGCAGCAACAGTGATTGCTTCCTTTTGAGCTCCTTGTGTTAACCTCGTTTTCTCCTCAGGATCCACCCACCGGTCAAAGATCATTACTGAAGAAAACATCCTACCAGCCTATCAAGTTCTCAATGATCATTGAGCGGGCATACAGTCAGCTAGGAAACTTACCTATCCATTGTATTAAGCTGATGTTATCCACTTCTTGAGGCTCGAGCGTAGACATAACCTGCACAATGCCGCAATGACGTAGTATACGATAAGGCCGATCGTAGTAGCACCTGATGAAGAGTATTAAAAGTTGATCGCAGTGATGACAAAAGAAGCTTTCTCTGCTAACGATTTTCAGTAGATATTACCCTAGTTTGTGAAGAAAACTGATCGTGAGGTGACTTTGTTTTACCCCTCCTCTACATTTGGTGGGGTGTGATGCGGCTTTGAAAGTGATACGCTAACCTGAGTCAGAGTTAGCTCGCTTTCAAACAAATATCCTTGAGGCTCAAATCTAGCCACAAACCATAACCCCTAAAGCATCATCGAGATTCGTCAGAACACTGAGCATTTCTCTAATATGGTCAACACTCGCCGGAAACATGTTAAATGCTTTATCTGCAAAAAGAAATTATGCAACGAGAACCGACTGGAAGCTCACTATCAACAATATCACCCAATATCGATGAATGAAGGGCTATTACCCAACGGGATTCTACCACCTGCAGGCTTTCCTCACCCTGAGCCATCATGGTTTGACAACAGTAGGTGCACCTGAATGGCCGTCGACAAGCTGTCAATTAATGATCTACTCATAGACAATGTACCAGGTGCACCACCACCTGAAGATACTCCCAACGAAGAACCAATAGACCCTCTGCAGCCTGATCTCACCTGTACCCCTGATCCAACCAAGACAAAGACTCATAGGCAGGTAGTTGGAGTGGAAAATGCGGGGGGGAAAGCATATGGCAAAGCAACTGGATTGTACAACAAGCATCGCAAGTACTCAGAACAATGGAATCCATGGCATCCATTTCGGTCCGCACACAACTTTCAGCAAGCTCAATCGTTTAGCCAGCAAACGAAAACCTGGATAGATCAACATCTCAGACAGGGACTGGACAACATCAAAATCGGATCTTTCCAATCTGCAGATGCTATGCGAAAACTCCTCTCTGAACTCGATTTCGGGCTCGGCGATGATAGTTGGATTGACAATGACTCACATATCTTTGGAACATTATACTACAGGGATATTTTGAAATATATCCAGTTCCTCCTAGCACATCTTCCTTTTCAGGCACACCACGATTTCGAACCGGTGCGCCTCGCAGACTCTGAGGGTCGTCGAATCTACAGCGAGATAAACACGGGTGATTGGTGGTGGGATACACAGGATCAACTTCCTGCCGGAGCGACGATTGTGCCAGTCATTTGTGCATCCGACAAGACTCACCAGACCAATTTTTCTGGCGATCAGCATGCTTGGCCGCGATATCTCACGATCGGTAATATTCGAAAAGATATCCGCCGTTCACCTAAAAAGCGCGCCTGGATTCTCGTTGGCCTGATCCCATGTCCTCCAAAAGGTGCCAAGAACATTGACGAAGCCTGGCATTCCGCGGTTGGAATTGTGCTGTCTCAACTTAGGCATCTTGACATCACTGGCCCCAGCTTGAAATGGCATTGTACTGATGGATTCCAGCGACAATGTTACCCGCTGTTAGCTGCTTGGGTCGGAGATTATCCGGAACAAGTCAAGGTTGCTCAAGTCTCATATGGCTCATGTCCGATGTGCGAAATTCCTAAAGGTGCGCCGATGGGGCATTCATCCTTTCGACCACACGATAACTCAAGAGACCAGCATATTTACTCGGAGCTACTGGAGGACAACACTATTGATGCTCTGCACACTCTAGGTGTCCACCCAATCCGCAACCAGTTCTGGCAATACCCTCTCTTCAATGTCTATCAGCTTTGGCAGCCTGATGAATTGCACCAGCTGCTCCTGGGTTTAGTTAAAGACTAATTGCACTGGCTAGTCAAATACCTGAAAGCGAGACACATCAAGGATCAATTTGACAATCAATTCACAGCGGTGCCAGGATATCCCGGCCTCCAGCACTTCACTAAACCATTCGATCCATTGAAAAGCGGCACCTGGCAAGGTAAAGAGATCCGTGGAATGATCAGAACACTGGCTGTGAATTGCACTCCAATTCTTGTCTGCTCCAAGGACGACGGGAAAACCGCGGCAGAAACCGCCTCCGATGAAATGGTAATGGGAGCAGCGCGGGCATTATGTGAATTCTCTCTACTTGTTAGCCAACAGAATCACTCTGATCTATCCCTCAACGCACTTGACATTGCACTCAAGCAATTTTACCAGAAGAAAGGTGTTTTTCGAGAACAGAAAATGTTGAAGTCTGTGAAGGCCAAAGTAGATGACCTGTTGGCAACGGAATCCCATCAGTTACACGAACAAATGATTCATAAGATTCGTGCCGCAATGGAGGCCCTTGTGTATGGGGCTGAAAAGGTTTCCTCAACAAAACGCAGGCAATTTCAGGTGCGCCTGAATAGAGCCCGGCAAGCAGCAACCACTTGGTCAGATGCCAATTGTCAGAAGGCAATCGAGCGATTGGAGCGCGAAATCCATCAAGTGACACCTGCTAAACACAAGCTTTTCGATAAATTATTCCAACATCATGAGTGGCAACTATCGCAGGAAGTCGGGACCAAAGGAACCGGTCCCAGAAGCAAATTCGCCAAACAACCTGCACTAATGAAAACTGCAGCTGAAGACGAGGTTTATGGGGCGGCAAACATGACCGCCGACAAGCGACTGCAATTTCAGATCCGTCTATCCGATGCTGAGACAGATGCCACAACCTGGAGCTTGGCTGATACGGAGCGCGTCACTAACCAGATGGGGAGAGAGATTTACGGCATCACCTCGAATGAACAGAAGCGATTCAAGAAGGAATTCTCTATCCGCATGATCGAGTTTGAAGCTTGGTGGGAGACAATCGGCATTCAGGCGCTCCGGAAAACCATTGAACAACGTGTAATCCATCTCGGATATCCAAAGATGCATCTTTTGAGCCATATATCAGAGTCAATTCGCCGAATGGGTTCCGGTGACAATTTCACCACTGATATTTCTGAATGGCTACATATCGCCAACGTGAAAGAGGGATATCGATCTAGCAACAAAGTCAATTACATTCGACAGATGCTTAAGCATAATGACCGGTGTACCGGTCTTGACCATATGGAGGAGACATTGTCATATCTTGCACTCGAAGGTTGGTACGATGTTGACTCCGGAAAAGTTTTCAACATACTGTCCGCTACCGATAAATGGTGAAGTACACGCAGAGCCCATCTGTTCCCGCTCCAAACAATTCAAGACGAGCCCATTATCCGCCCTATAACACAGCAGGTATATCATTTGAGAGAAACTCATGTCCGTGGAGTGTGCAGAAGTATCACATTAACTTCACTCAGAGATGCATCAGAAGATTTCGGAATTCCCAACTTTGGACAGTTATTTCGTGCTCAAATTGAAGAGGACTGGGGACCCGAAGTTTGTGGACTCGTGCTTGGATATGATCAGAATGTACTCATCGACAGTATATTGATTAAACTCCAGAATGGGATATTGTACTACCGTCAACCATTTCACAACCCTACTTCTGTTGAGCGTCTGGGACTTGATTGCAAGGTAGAATATACCCATGCCAACCAAGGGATCATGCCTGAAGCTCATAACATCTGGGTCCAGTATACGCAAAGTGAAGAGAATGACCTCGATAACCCCTTCCAAGGTCGAATTCCTTGTTTTCCTGTATTAAACTTCAGCTGGACTCCCCCGAATCAGATCCTCCAATTTCTGGAGCGCCTGCCAGCCGTCAAAGCCATATCGACGTTTTCCAAGAGGTGCAAAAAGACCCAACAATGGGTATTACGTCCTCAAGCTCAAGAATACGCAGTGGTGATTCCAACAAAGTACAAAGATCTTCATGGTTGGGCTGATTGTGTTGACAGGTTCATCCGGGTGGTCGAACAGACGAATACGATGCATATTGTACCCGTTGGAGCAATAGTTGGACCAGCACATTTGGTGTGGGAGAATGCTGCATCGGGCGGCATCGATTGCATATGGCTTATAAATAATCATGTTGATTTAGATACGTACTGGACTGTACATTAATTAGATTAGAATGCCTGATTCAGGTGTATAGGTGTGAGATAGTTTATCGAATTGTACTATTCGATATAGACATTATATATTATCACTCCCGGAGAGTCTGGGTCCAGGTGCGCCGATATGGTCCTGGCAACGAGTGTCATAATCCCAGCAGCTCCGAAATTTTGCTAACTTAAAGGCATGATTTTATAGCATTCTGAAGATGACTTCATACTCTGTAGAATATTCTTGTATTCTATTCCGCAACTTCAGGAGCATTGAGGAGCACCTAAAAGTACGTCTCAGAGCACTTGAGAAGCACATCATTTTGCATTCATCCTGTTCGGGAGCTTCTGGGAGCTTCTGGAAGGATCGGTGTGGCTGTTCAGAATTGCTGAGTCGTTGAGTTATGACTTCCGAACCATTTTTCATTTTGCTGATGTTGTTAACCAAGTATGGTTGAATCTGCAGCTTGGTCTAATCTACTTCAACTGCTTTGTATATACAGCAGCTGGATTTAAATTGTTAGACTGAGTCTTTGTAGAGTACATCATCATGTGGCTGTGGGTTAGGGCTGCTAGCTGCTATATATGCTCCATGTCATCTCAAACATAAACTCAATCAATCAAACGTCTTGACAGGTTCAGCAGAATAGATCATGCGCAGTGGTGTGACTCCAATCCAGATACCATTTTCGACCACTGCCAAGCATTCAAGGCCCAATCGTCAACCTTCATATGAATGTGGCCACAGAATCTCGAATTAGTTGCCCATGCATCCGGAATCAGTATACTCTAAGGACTGATGACAATGATTCAATAGTGTAAACAATGCTTCCTCTTGACAAAATCTCACTTAACTGCTCAGATAGCTGCAATAACTGTGATGGTTGCAATGGCCGCTAAGGCTGTGGTAGCAGCGGGGTTGAGTTGTATGGGAATACTACATTATGGCAACCGAATCACATGTCGACAGGACATGTCCAGAATGAGTATGGAGCCCGGTTTGGCCTTGATTACAATGATGATCAGAATGTATTGGAAGCAACTTCGTAAAAAGCTCCACCAGTGGCACTGTGAAGGACAGATCTATATACAGTATGGCATTTGGATAGTCTAGAAGAAGTGGGTGAGCAATAGACTGGGGATTCTTGGAAGATATCAGAAGACACAAACTAAACCCCTGGGAAGTGCTGAGGTTCATCCGCCAGAGGAACCCGCTGGGTATGTGGTATATCACAACAGACTTGAGAGACCTTCCCTGGCAATTCTTGCTATTAATTCACAACATCTGTGGACAACCATTCAGCGAAGACAAGGAGGCATTATTAGGTGCTAACCAGTGTTTACGTTCAACTCTTAACCTTCAGTGAATACAATTACATTCCTCCACCCTGGAGGCAATGTACAGAGATCTACGATCAATGGGAATTGGTTTTCCCAGGGCTACCTGAGACAGAAGAGTATCCAATTTGTGCGACAGTGATGGCAAAGCATGTCTAATTTCAACACCAATACCTACAGCGACACATACGCTACTACTGAAACATCTACTACCATTCTAGAGATTAAGAATATCTGGGTTGAAATTGTGAACAATGATCAACAGTTTCACTGTGTATGTCAAGCTGAAGTCAACATCAGTGCGGGGAAGTGTCTGCTTTTCAAACACCAACACCAACAGCACCCATCATTGGGACCACAATGCTGTGTACAGAAATAGAAAATAATCCCACCACACTGTGTGGCACCTTTGGAGGAGTAGTTGACTGGAAGTTCAGACAGTTGAAACTGACAGCACAATCAACTACTGAGTTTCCACATGTCTCAAAACTGACGCCTCCAACAGCCTGAGTGGAAGAATGGTCATTGTTAAGGAGCACAGCACATCGCAGTGTAAAATGTCAGTGTTCTGTGGAATCTCGGTTTGTGTTTTGTCTATGGCTCAGTGTTTATGGATATGATAATTGCCTGGAGGAACATTGGACCGAGTCTTTGTAGAGTACATAATCTTGTGGCTGTGGATCAGGGCTGGCAGCTACTAGATAGACAATGTGTCATCCGAGCATTGGAGGAAATCATTGAATTATCTTGCCAGATTTGTCACAACAGTGATAAATTAGTTGGCAGATAATAACACTAATATGAAAGCTTATATTGTACTATATGGCTTTTCTTAATATTTTTAACACTAACTTTGCAGTCTACTTTCATGTTCTTGATCTGAAGTATATTTCAAATGGCAGGATTAGTAGTACATTAGTCAGAATTTTGAGTTCAACTTTGAATTGGCAAATTCCAACATGGTGTTCAAGCTCCAAGAATAGACACCATGATGAGTGTTAACAACAGGTCTGGGTTACCTGGCAGCGGTCCAGGTTTGGACAGAAAAACTGGGTCGGTTCGGTTCCAGACCCATGCAAAAACCTGACCTGCTGTTTCTTGGCTGGCGAAACCCAAACCCTGTACCTATCAACCCGCAGGTTTGGCTCGGTTTGGCCAGACTGTTCGGTTCCAATCTCTGGTTCTGCCTTTCAGGTTGCACTATTTATTATCACATTCAGATATGCTACTATTAATCACAGATTATTGACTTTGGTACATCGCTGTCTTTTTTGATGTATCGGCCACCTTAATGATCAAACAAAACAGAGACATGATCCCTACCCGATCCTTGAAGTGACGGTCAACAGAGGGTCAATGATTGTCGGTTATGTATTCTGTGTAATCCCATGGGCGATTGGTTGCAGACAGCCATCAACAATGTATTGGCCACCTGTATAGTTCAAAGAGAAAGCGAAACACTTCCTGCCCCAGCTTGAAAGTGAGCGTCAATGGAGCGTCAACACTTGTTAGACTTGCATCCTGGTTAATCATAGCGCAATGTGGCCGTTATTGTATATATACATTGTTTTGATTGTTTTTGTATGCTAAATGGCCCATGAACCTTTAGGGGTAGCTTTGTAAATGAAATAAGCTGTTACTGTTCCAAATGCTGTCGCGGAAATATCCTTTGCTTATCTGCCTATCTAGGTTGCCAACTCCTTGTTTATGGATGTGTGTGATCAAGCGTCACTCACATTAACGAAAATGCAAGACCACAAATCATTGACGCTCCGTTGACACTCATTTTCCTGATGCGGCAGGGAGGGAGGGTATCGCTATCTCTTTTGCCCATAATGGTGGCCAATAATTCCTTAATAACTGTCTCCGACCTATGGTCCGTCAGATTACCCAGCATGCAAGACCCACAATTGTTGATGCTCCATTGATACTCATTTCCAGGATGGGGTCAGGAGCATGTCACTATAGTTATTGCCACTGAAGGTGGCCATTACTTCGATTGTGTATAACCATGCCCATATCAATCGTTATTTACCTGACTTACAAGACCAAAAATTGTTGATGCTGCGTTGACGCTCATTTTGCCACAGGCGTATCTGCAATATGCGATCAGTTGATTTGGCATAGTATATCATTCACATCGTTTTGGGAACCTTTCTATCATTTTCAATGTACTTTCACCTTCATCACTACATTGTTCATCCATAATACGTATAAATATATCCTTTAAAATTCACTTTACAGTGTCGGCTAATTGTAGATAATAATACACACAATAATCCCATTCCATTCGATTAATGCTGGTCCTCACATGCAGGTTCGGTCAATTGGCAGCTCACATCTCCAAAATACATGTTAGCTGCATTACCACACAGCAGACAGTGTACTAACGAGTGGATGTTCCTTCATCAGTCAGCATATCTGGATTATGATCTTTATTGTGCTGGCTATCCTGGGCATATGCATCAAGATTGCAAAACTGAGCTGTCGGAAGAGGAGCGGGTGAATACACCACTCCGGGTGGCTAATTGTCAATTTGGGATCATTGGGCACCATCATTGTCACCGGGGGGCGCAGCTGGCGTTCCGGGCCGAGGTTGAGTCAGTTTTGATCTCCGCTGTCTGAGTCAGTCGGGCGGAGGTGCACCCTCACCATTGCGCCTCCAGCGTCTCTGCAGAATCCTTGCGGTGCCATTTAGCCAAGAAAGGCAGCTCTCCATGTGGTTTTGATGATGAATAACTGGGTATCTTTCTATCGCAGCCTCCACCGTTTTATGTCCAGCAAAGACAACTCCCCACTTCTTCTCTTCTTGGACTTCAGCAGGAGGTTTCTTCATCAGGTATTGCATTTCCTCTATTGCTGTGCCCCAAAACCCTCCATTGGCAATTTTGGACATATTCAAGGCCAGGCGCATGTCGGACAGTTACAGCTGTACCCGACCTCCTTGCCTTGCCATTGTAGCAGACATGTCGAAAACCTAACAGAAATTAGTCGCTGTATTTCACAATGAGATTCAGCTGCTACCTCAACCATATATGCTTCCCTAGCCTTGTCTAAGGTGATTGAAGCCTGTTGTGTCCACGCTCAGGGATGCTTATCATGAGATTCGTCTGCGAACATCCCAGAGCTGCCAACAACATGGTGTTCGATCTTGCGGATTGTGTGGACAAATGGCTTGGTTGACCTTGGAGGTTTCCTGGTGTGGGGAGCATTAAACTGGTCACGTTGCTCTCTACCTATACCCTCTGACCTTCATATGGTTAGTTGACAGCCGTGTACCACGACATGGATATACTCACATCCAATTGCATGCTGCATCATAATCTTGCCGGTTCCAGTCTTATGGACGATTTCAAATATGCATATGGGGTCATATTGTCAGTGGCTACATTACCAGCGTCACGATGGACTAACTGCTGTCTGCGTTGTTGCTCTGGCCCAGCGAGTGATGCATTGGATGAAGCGCCCATCGATTGGCTTGATTTGGATCCACTCTCACTTGGCTGACAGATTGTGTAGCCATGCTTTGCTAGTGTGGAATAGGAGAAGAAGATGATAACGAAAAAAAGTGGGAATTCCTGAGCAATATCTAGTTAGCTTCAACTCAGAATGGAGTATGTAACAGCCAACTTGCCTGTTCTACTCAAGATGAATCCTGTTGTGTATGGCTGCAAGTTGCAGGGGTTTCACACTGTCCCGCAATTTGCAGTCAGTCAGTGCAATGTTGTTTGTTCATTGACAGGGGTAAATAGAGGTGTTCGACAGCCGAAATCTCATGATAATCAGATATACAGGGAAATCTTTCGAGGGAAAGGACATCTGGTGAAGTTTGTCATAAAAAATCCATGCGATATTATATGAAAATCACGCTAACAATCAAGTCAGGTTGTATGGTAAGGACAACTATTCCCATTTTAGTGAAAGTCAAACGCAGATTGTGCTTTGTTCAAGCTGATCATACATACCAACCATTATATAAAAGACACAGCTTGCCTCCATACTGCCCATATCTTGCAACATCCAACATCTCATCCAACAACAAAGTCAACCCAATGTACAATAGTCAATGCTCCGACAACAAACTTTTCACTGCTGCCACAGGGGAAATACGGCCACACAACACCGTGTTCCACACAACAACATCATCAAGTGACTCATGGCAAGAGCGGCTTCTGAGTAGCAAGAGTCTGAGTGCTTGGAGCATTGTGCAGCTTGTTATCCAAAAAGAAGCTTGCAGTGGAGAAATGACGAGGAACGCACTTTGAAAGCAAAGAAGAACCAGAGACATGAATCGAGGATCATATTGAGAGAGAAACCGCTGTGGCAAGAAAGTGGGTTGAAGATGCAGAGACAACGATTAATCAGGAGCAGGAAGATATGAGGCAAGCTGAAACCACGGGATTGACAACCAGAAAGCTCGAGATAATGTTTCCACAGATGTTCAATGACATCAGAGCAAGTCTGAGCAATCGTGCAAGTTCCGACGATCAGGAGGATGTGGTAGAAGAGGATGATCAAGATACAGAGGTGGGTGAGCTGAGTACAGATTACGTACCCAGCTGGGTGATGGGCACAATCTCCAAAGTAGTACAGCAACATATGGAGAGGTTTTGGCAGAAACAGATGAAGCTTGACAAATTGAAACAACCAGGATGGGGGGATGCAGCAGACTACATCTGTGTAAGAGATAAGAAGTACGGCATGACCGAATTGAGATTTCCGGTCGTCGTCAAACCGCACACAGATCATGTTGCAACTGCTCCTGCACTCACATCATTTGGAGAGCTTACAGAGTGTCTTCATAGTGTCTCCAGAATATTGGAACTGCCGCAAGGGACTTCTCGACCTGGAAGTAGTCATATCAAGCTAGGTTCCATCAAGCCGGAGTCGAACAAAGGCATAGCGGGTCTTCTGCCCAACACAGAGGCCGATTCATCACACATTCAGACAGCGAAGCCTGTTCAACCCGTAAGCAATGACCCCTGCATGTTGCCTCCTCAGCTAATTGGCATATAGCAATTGGTTTCGGATGAAGCAATGGTGAAAGCTCCTGCGTCCCAGGATGAATAGATAGGCAAATTATGTGATACAATATTGTGTCTGTGCATGTCCAAGGGTCGTACACACCATGCGAAAGTTCTAGAATCCAAATCAGGCTGTACAACGACCAAGAAACTCGATATCATTATACCTGTTACTGTCAAGTGAGAAAGCAAAACCTAAATTAGTGAAGAAATTTACTACCAAAGCTTGAGTGAGTGATGCCATAAGAGTCATAGAAGGAGCGGTCAGTGCTCAACACAAATCTGTCTGCATGATGACTGTCATGCAGCATTCATCCATGTATCCAACTGCATAACAATCTGTACAGACCTGGTGCACATAGTTGAGATTTTTGAAATTGCTTATGGTACGTCATGCAAATCGAGGAGAGGGAGCTGGATGACGAACGGGTAACATGTAGGGCTATATTAATGAAATCCTGGTGGAAAGATCTAGATGCTGTAAATTGCCAGCCGAAAGCAGGTAAATTTGAGTGGGCCACATCATCCATCAGTTATATAATGTGGATAGTGGTTGATTCGAAATTGACAGGCCACCAAGCTTCTGGATGCAAATGACCATACCGAGAAACGCGATATTGGCTGTCAAGTTTTACTGTATGATTCGTAGCATACAATTATTCAGAGTACAAAGAATGTCTGGATGTGTTTAATGTGAGTGTCAATGGAGTGTCAATGATTTTTAGGCTTACACTTTCGGCAATCACAGGGCTGCATTGTCCCATCCTTCCAAAGTAAATGCATTGGTTGGCATTATAGCTAGAAAGTGCAGCGACACGCTCATTGCTCCATCGTAACAATGAGTGTCAATGGAGAGTCAACCATTTTTGGGCTTGCATGATGCGCAATCCAAGCGCTGTGCGACCACAGTGACCGATAATCGAACTATCGGCCGCAGTGGTGAAATGGTGGAGCTCGAAGGCAGAGAGCCCATCATGAACACTCCGCCGCCCCTCTCACGACATTGCAAAATGAATTCGTGAGAGGCAGCAGTTCAACCTCAAGGAGGATATGAAGAGTGAGACATCATATGATACTACCTGGCCGTGAGGATCCACGCAATGACATGGATCTACAAAATTTAGGAAAGAGGGAGTGAGATCCAAAGTTGGGAAAGATAAAGTGTGTAATTCGGTGTATGATAAGATGATATGGTGGCTATCTACCCCAGAGTCTCCCGAATATATTCTCCCGGTCGCCCAGTCTATCTCCCTTACCCCTGAAACTGCATACACCCCAATCGCCCAGTCCGTCTCCATCATCCCTGTATCTGCCCACACTTGCCATTGCTCATTCCTCTGCCAAGCTGAGTGGGGGTGGTGGTGAGAAACAGATTTTCCTGCCACAACTCCTCCCTCACCCTTTGTGCGAAGCCCAATTCTCCGCTTCCATCCCATATAACCTTATACCCAAACTCGGAAGAACATATGCATAACATATACCCAAACTCACAAGAACATACAAGTAACATAAACCTAATGGAAAGAAACCGACGTAGACCCAGAAGCCAACCATGAATCGAAAGGAAAATCATACACAACCTGACTCGTTGCGCACCAGCTTTCTCCTGCCACCCTCCATATCTGCCTTCGGTTTTCCTTAACCACTGGTGAAGTATGAGATGTTGCCAAGCCGAGTATCGAATCCAACAATTCTCTCAGAAATCGCATATACAACTGCCGTGAATTGTGCCCAGGATTCTTTAAATAACTCGGGGTCTTCATTCACTGCCTGTTGGATGATCAGTACGGATTTGTTCTCAATATTTGTCTTGTGGTGTGCCAAAATTGTCATCTTGTCATCCAACATTCTCTTGGAGTCGGGGTCGAGGCTGAGCCATTCAATGAAACAGCTCATGTATTCTTCATCCTCAGTGATGTCGTTGTTGAAACTGTTACTTTGGCTGCTGGGAGTGGCAGGCCAGTCGGGCTATAGGGTGCCCTTCTGCTTAGGATGGGTAGGCTTTTCTGGGGTTGTACCGGCATCTTTCCTGGTGGGTGCTGGCAGGGTTGTTCTAGCCTCTTTCTTGTTGGGAGTTGATGGAGTCGTACCGGTCTCGTTCTAGGTGGGTGCTTGTGGAATCGAACGGAGTCTTTCTCTGTGGGCGCTGGTGGGATCGTTCCGGCCACATCCTTGGCTGCGGCTGGCGGGGTCATACCGGTCTCTTTGTTGGCGGGCGCTGGTGGAACCGTACAGGCCTCTTCCTCAGCGGGAGTGCTGGTTCCATCCTCAAATCCATCCTTGGCCAGGTCCATCAAAAGCCCTCCAATGTTACTCCCATCCCTTTCCTTTTTATTGTGTGGTGGGGTTGGGGGTGGAAGCATCTTGCTCTTATCGGGGGATGGAGGTGGTATGGGTATGACATGGTTGGAAGGTGGTGTCCCCTGGTTGTCAGGCGGTACTGATGGTGAGATGATATGGAGTTGATTGGTGTGATCACAGTCATCCATGCCAGGGTAATAACTAATTGGCATTACAAACCCCCGGAACCATTTCAGGCCCATAGCTTCGTAGTCAATTACTTCTTCCATCTGATGCCAGACGTTATCAAACAACCTTTTAGCTTCCTGGAAGTCGGCGGAAGTATACCACTTGTTTGTTTTCGACTTCCAGTTTAGCTTGGGGTGACAATTGAGGTATGCACAATTGAGACAGCTCTTCGCTAACCCAGAATCTCTAGATGTTTGATTGGCAATCGCGGTCAATCGCATCCACTTCTCACTTCCGCTGGAATCGCTTATGATTTCCTGGCGTCAGGGATAGTGTTGCCAGAGGTCTCCCAGCTTCTTCGTTGCCTGAGTCTTCCTCTGCTGGACAGAGTGATGTTGCTATATCATCTCCCTTACCCTGCCGGAGCTGTCAAGAGCCTTAAGGCAGTTGCTGTATCACTTGTATTTGAACTTCTTCCAGTGAAGATTCCTCTCCGCAAAGTTCGACAGCCATGTGACCTGGGTATTGGCAGCATCGCTAATGTCACCGATGAGATCTTACATTTCGAGCATGAAATTCATTTGGCTTTGTAGGGGAAGCTACCGAGCAGCAATCTCCACCGCTTCTTGTAGCGATCCTACTCGCCTGTTGGAGAAGTTGTCATTGGTGAGTTCTGATTGTGATGGTGATGAGAGGGATACTGGAGAGCAATCGCTAGTGACGGTAGAGATAGCTGAGGGGGACTCATACGTAGAAATGGTCGTGGTGTTGGCTGCCGTAGTGAGGGCTGCTGTGGTGAAGGCTTCAGTGGCGATGGCTGCGGTGGTAATGGCTGCGGTGGTGGAGTTGAGGCTGGTAGCGGCAGTAGAAGAGGTCAGGGATGCTCCGAAATCAATGCTGTAGCTGAGTGCTGCTGCGATGTCGTTGATAGATGTAAAGGTCATGTCGGTCATTGGTCATTGGTTATGGTTGAGATGGTGATATTGGGCACAGTCGTCGGCGTGCAGAGAGAGATGAATGGTACAGCATGGTTGTGGTCTTTCCTTAAGAACGGAGAGGGGAAGCTATTTACATACCTGGAGGGGTGCTTTGTGCCAGATCCTTCTTTGTCCAGTCTCTATGTGGTTCCCAATTTCCCTAGGATGCTCTTCTCAGTTCTCTGAACAACTTCTTCATGATTTCCCTTTGTGTTTCCCCACTTGTACTCGGCGGTTGGGCATATCTTGGTCGTGATTCCTGTTCTCGGTGGTCAATTTTCTGCGCACTCCTGCAATAGTCATGATCTGTATTTTCTTGCGGTCACTCCAGGGTCAGGGAAGAATGGTAGGAATTTTTCGTGTAACATGGGTGCAACTCAGCCAATAAGAATATTTCATCCCCTTCCATCTCACAAATCCACACAATTGTGTGGATTTGCGATATTCTCAACTCATGTCATTATGCTCCATGCAGTGGATCTCCTCCCCTCCTCCCTTCCTCCTCCCTTCCATCTCCCTCCATCTGTTTTTTTCATTATTGTTTGGATGGGAGGTCAGCCGGCACTGAATGTGTGGCATTCCATGCATCCAGTAGCTGTTTCATCTCACCAGATCCTCTGCCCATACCCACGAATGTTTCGCCCTGTCATTCCGCATTCCGAAATACATATATCTTCCTTCTCTATATTTTGGGCCTGCTACTGCCTCCAACTGAAATTCCTCAAATTTCTCCTGTTCATTCTCTTGTCTGGTGTTAGGAGTACTAATTTCGTGAGCACCGTGTATGCCTTCATTGCGTGTGAAGAACTTCTTGAGTCGACTACCATCTATCTAGCCCACGAGCTCTGCTCCATCTAGTACTGCCAGTCTATAGGTCCACAGGCTCCGGGGTATATCTGCGACCCAGTATGGTCCTCACCACCTAGCATCCAGTTAGGCGCCGTGAGACTGCTGCATCTTGGTTTCGTATATGAGGACAGAATGGGTAAATATGTTATCACCAGGTTGTACATGTTGCTTGACCAAGAATTGCACTTGGACAAATTTTATGGGAGAATATTGAGCGGTCGCATCAGAATATTTGATCACAAACAGAAGTATAGCCAGCTAATTGAATTATTCAGCACGATGTAACGAGTTTAGTAATATGCGAGTAACCCATGCAACATGATGACCGGGCTCCACTTTGCCAACTGGCAGAATCTCAATCTGATTGAAAGGCAACCAATGAGTCCAAAAAATCATTCGTACAATTATCGATGGCCGCAGATCTTGACTTGACAATACATCATAATTAGTGTCAACCGAGCGTCAACAATTTTTGGTCATGTAAGCAAGGTAATTGTGAAGTGAATTGGTTACTGTTAAGCATAACCGATGTATTGGCTGCCTGTATAAGCAACACAGCAAGCGACAAGGTCACTGCCCCATTCTGAACATGAGTGTCAACTGAGTGTCAATGATTTTTCGCTTTGCATCTTGGGATATCTAGGCATTGATTTGTGGTACTAATTCAAATATGATGTATTTGGGGCCTTTTCAGGCAAAATGATGCATCATATCTGCGTTACCCCATCATGAAAATGAGCGTCAATGTAATGTCATTGATTTTAAGTCTTTCAGGTCAGGTAATTAAATAGTGATCTGGTAGTCGTTGTGCATAATGAATGTAATGGCAGCTTTTATGGGCAGAATAGAAAGTGCCACAGTGATTGCCCCATTCCGAAAATGAACATCAATGGAGGGTCAATGATTTTTGGCGTTGCAGGTTGGGTTATATAAGTGGTGATTGGTTGCAGACATCCATAAATGACATATTAGCGGCCTTTAGTGGCAAAAGGAATCGCAGCACGCTCCCTGCCCCATCCTGTAAATGAGCATCAACGGAGCCGCTACAATTTGTGGTGTTGCATCTTTGGTAATCTCAGTGTCGCTCTGTGGCAATATTTCATATTCAATGTAGTGGCTGCCTTCTCAGCCAAAACAGTGCACGATATCTTGGTTGCCCAATCTTGAAACTGAGAATCAATAGAAGGACAACAATTTTTGGTCTTGTATATTGGGTAACCAAGGCATTGTGCGGATATTTGAGCTCATAACAGAACTATTGACTGCCTTAGTAGTCCACAATGTAACTAACAAAGGAAAAAGCATGGATTTCAAACAATCAATATCGCAACCTGCAAAGCATTCAAAACGTCATTACTGGATGTTGAATAAGCGATTTTGATCAAGTACCATTATTATACAGCAAAACGAAGAGCATTATATTAATCTATAGATGGACCCGCTGGACAACCCGCTGACAAGCCGCCAAATTCAGGTGGGTTGGGAGATTTCTATCCTGCTGTACCCCAATAGACAATTCAGGAGTAAGGATAACCCGGATCCAGATCCGAAGCGCCGGTCCACAACTGTAGCCAACACACACCATGATGTTTGCATCACTGTTGAAGAATGGTGGCTGAAGCTGTTATATAGAAATTAAAAAATGACAACAAAGTTTATTAATAGAGAGATTAAAACGATACAGCAGAATACATAGGCTGAATTTAGTTTTATTTAAACTATCAGCCATCAACTCAAATACTTCTGCTATAACAAATCTCATAATGAACTCTGTAACCAATGGGTACAGCAATAGAATGATAATTTTGGATAGCTATACCTATTGTTTGTCAGTAAACTGAGATGAACATGCACAGATTGTAGATACATGTTTTTGTGTGATACACTTGGATATTTCATTAATTAAGCTAGAAAATAACATTGGCCCTGTATAGAATGTTGGTATTGCATATCACAGGGAGTATAAATAATACTCATGGATATTTTGAACTTATATAGAACTGTAAGCCCATCCATTTTGAAATCAATAACAGCTATGAATGTCATATATCATTGTTTTGTATGATACAATACTTCCATAGTCACCACAAATGCACCATCTTTCAATCATGTTTTCCATTACATTATATTCAACATCATGCCATCACTATGAACATGATGGTACATACTTCCAAATGGAACTTTACACCACCTCTTGTTATCAAATACTGTAAATTAGTGTATAGATAACTGTAAAATGTAAATGATATCAAAACTGCTTTTGTAGCTTAGCGAGTTTGAACAAATGAAGTATTGTTAAGTCTTCATTTGAACATGCAGTATGCAGTGGCACATAGGTCAGAAAAGGTTTCCTGAGTATAAAGGTGAACAAGATGTCGGTTGAGGAATTTGAGGACAGCACCACCGCAGCACTAAGATAAAGGATTGGTGATATGAAATCTGTGATACAAAGAGAATAAGATATGGATCAAAATTAGGAAAACAGTGGCTGATATATTCCATATAACAAAGCTATAAATGATCAACATTATTAATGAAAATGAAAAGTATATGAATTGTTCAAATGAAGAGAATGATGATGAAGAAGAGGTTGAAGAAAGTAGTATATAAGAAGAGTAACTGAAATGATCTTGATAGGTCAATGGGAATGGTAACTGAAAAAAAAGTGGCATAGCTACTTAGTGTTTTATTAAAGTGGAAAAGACAAATGATACTACCAAAATATATTCTGAATATTACAGCTATCTACCATGTAGCGTATTACACAAGGTACACCAAGGTTGAATTATCAATTCCAGTAGGCAATACTAACACTGTAAAGTTATTACCAGCAATAGCTTTGATATTTACCGAATCTGTGAAACCTTTTGACAGAGTCCACTCAACCTCACCATCATGAGCATCAAGATCAATAGGAACTGTGATGAGAACAGGTGAGGCTGTACAGAATCCACTGTACTAGCTATTAATACAACTGAATATAATACAAACAAATATTACGGTACATTGAGTTGGTAGGTGAAATATGTTGGTATATTGTCTTCCGTGGTAATCAGCATACAAAAATTAGAAGAGGAAGAAACTGCAATGTCAAATGGATTTCCATGAGACCAGAGAGCCATATCGAATTTATAGTCTGAGTATGATTCAAAACAGAACTTTGTAACTCATTTGTTTTATATCAGTTTCGTAATATATTACAACAGCAAAATGTATTTTTGTCTGTGGGAGCCTCTGGGAGTAATTGGGAGTTGTAGGACCAGAATCCCAGGGTGGTCAAATCCCAGAGTTGACTGGACCAATGCAGTGGCCTTCAGGTGCACCTGGGAGCACTTGGGAGTGCCTGCAACAATCCTGGGAGTGCCAATGACAACCCCGGAAGCACCTGGGAGTGCTGGTAACTTGCCTGAGAGCACTGCGAACCACAGTCGAGCAGTCTGGGAATCACAACAACTTCTTTGGGAGTGATGTGGGTGCACCAGAACATCATAGCTACTATGTATTGTTTGACAATTTATAAAACTCGTGTATTCAGTTTGTAGTCTCATCTATTTATACATGTATCTATGTATCTAGGTATCTTTATAGCTACTCATCTACACACAGTATAACTGGGCTGGATGCAGGTGGTGTTTGAGAGCGATTCAAGGTGGGCCTGAAGATAATCATCAAGTGAACTCAGAGACCCACTTGGAGGCTGTGCTTGAGGGAGTTTAGAGATGCACTTGGAGGCCATGCTTGTGCAAACTTGGAGGCTGTAATTGACCGAGTTTGGAGAGGCACATGGGGGTCGATAATCATGCAAACTTGGAAGCCAGTATTTAGCGCGCTTGGAGACACAGTTGGAGGCCATAATACGGTGAACTTTGAGATGCACTCGGAGGTCATGATTCTGGCGATGCACTTGGAACCCGCGATTCTGCAAACTGAGAGGCCGTAATGAAGTGAGTTCCGATATATACTTCGAGGCTGTGACCGAGTGAACTTCCAGATTCACTCCCAGACCATGATCGAGCATTTTCAGAGATGTCCTTGGATGCCATGATCATGCGAAATTGGGAGGGAACATGAAGGGAGTCAACGGGAGGCGCACTGGGTGCTGATGAGACACTTTCTATTGGTTAGTTTACTCGCAACGGTGGGACTGTGAGAAGGTGACGTTACCGTTGAGCTCTCATGGAGAGCTGGCTAGTGTCAGTCTACCTTGGAGGGATTCACATGGGAAGCTGAAGCTACAATCAGGGGTCATTTCGTGATTGTGAGAATGAATGGAAGACAGACAATCTTGGGTGGATGCTGTACTTTGTGTATGCTGTACTCAGTGTTAACTCATGATCATGGCATGAAGAGATGGAAATGGATGACATAACATTGTATCCTGCAATGATGGTAGAGTTGTGGATGAGAGTGAGAGATAGGGGATAAAGATGACAACAATACGGACGATAAGAGCGGCTATGAGACATCAGGGATATAACTTACCTGATTGGCATTATAAGACCTCATGACAGTATAGTTACCCGTGGGATCGGGAGTTGTACCTTCAATATTGCAAATCATAAATTGATTTGCACACAACATTCTGTCAAGTCCCAGTTTCTCATGATGATTTCCTCGATCTCCTCTCATCTCTCTCTTTCTCATCCACTACTCTACCATCACCTAATAACAAGAAGTGAAGTCATCCCTCTCTATCTCTCCATACCTTGATTATGAGTTAACACCTTGTACAGCATTCAATGAGTACTGCGTACACCAAGTACTGCATACCCCAAGTACTGCATACACTGAGTACTGCATACTCTAAGCACTGCATACAGTGCGTACTGCATCATCCCAAAATATCTGTCTCCTGCTCCCAGCCAGTCTCTCATCTCTCATCTCTCGGTGGACCTTATTGTACTCAACCCTCTACTTTCCCTCCATCACAAGTTAAACAATGAAATCGTCTCAGCTTCCATTGTGCCTTGCTCTCGATCTAAGGCCTCCAGATCGACCACCTCCAACTCCCCACCAATCATGTTTGATCTCAGCATCACATTGCATCTCCAAACTCGCTCGATCACAGCATGCAAGTGCATCTCTGATTTCACCCAATCTCGGCCTCCAAGTGCATCTCAAACCTGGCTTGTTCATGGCCTCCATCTGCATCTCCCAACTGGCTCGTTCATGGCCTCTGAGTTCATCTCCAACCTCGCTTTGTCATGGCCTCCAAGTACATCTCCCAGTTCACATGATCATGGTGTGGTGAAATGGTGGAGCTAGAAGTCAGGGAGCCTATCGTCAACACACCATCAAACCTCTCACGGCATCTAATGGGAATTCGAGTGAAAGAGTGGTTCTGGCTCACAGAGCATAAAAAGATGGTCAGAGGATGTTGAGGGATATGCGGCCATGAGGAACAACACAAATTGCATGGATCTATGAAACCTCAGCAAGAGTGTGTTGGACCAAGAGCTGGGAATCATGGGGTATGAACTTTGTATAATGAGATCATGTCTATCTACCCAGGATCGGTGAACGATACACTCCCTGTCGCTCAGTCCATCTCCGTTATCCATTTATTGCTGTATGCCCCTTGCTGGCTTCCCCCTGCCAAATCGAATTTTGCAGGTGGTGACATGTGGAATTTCTCACCAAAATGGCCTCCGAGCGCATCTCTGAGTTCTCCCAATTGTTGTCTCCAGGTGCTGCTCCAATTACGCTCGAGTGCTGACTGCAGCAAGACTGACCATATGTATAATATCTCAGCTGCTCTTGAATTCTGCCTCAGACCTGCACAGTGGTTGCAGGTGGTCCAAAATTTGACTATCCTATAAGTCAAATATTGTAGCATTCTGAATGCACCTCCATACCTGCAGGTGCTTTCAGGTACATCTGAGAATGTCTTTGCAGTGACTTAGAGCACTTTGCTTAGCACCAGGGGGGTCTGTGAGAATCTGGAAGTACTTAAAAGCACTGGTGAGGTTGACCGGAGTGTCTGGGATGTTTGGATGGGGCTTCTGGACCAATTCTCATTTTGGTCATGTAGTATGATCTTGTTGAAATCAACAATATTATTTGTATATATACAGGTTCAATAAAAGCACCTGATGAAAGTCATTCTATTTCATGTGTGAAAATAAATAGTGGTGCATCAACTTATAAAGAGGTATGATAATATTATGTAAGAATAGATACACCCAATCAGAAAGAAATCAAATACCTGACAAAGAAATTGATAATATCGTTGTTTTTCTGTTGCAAGATGGTGTGTGTAAATACCATATGCATGTAAATATTAACAGCTATCCACTATTTATTCCACAATATGGTGGCAATATTATCCTGACAGATGTTGCATGTCAGGATGTGATTCTTGCAAAATCAGGGTGGCATATGGTGAATACTGTAGAGATAGTGCAGAATGAAACTGGGGATCAGATATATATAAAACTTGTACTTCTTACTAAATGTCTCAGAAAGCAGATTGAAATAATAGATATAACAGTAAACGGTTTTTGAAAACTTTGATGACAGGGAAGTATTTGTTTCAAGTTGAGTAATAATCAATAGGATATATTGGTATTTTGAATATTCTTGTGATTAGTTTGTAGCTGAAAAGTAATACACAAAAATATATCTTAAACAATCAGATATTTAATACATAACTGAATAGGAAATATGAAAACTGCAGAGCTATATTGTTGAAATATTTGTATTCAGCAGGCACTGTCTTATAATTTGTAATCATTATAGGAACAGTATATTACCCCTTTTCTATATAAGTTTAACTGCAAATAATTGATTTTTTGGTACAGGAATGTTGATAACAGCCAGAGTATATGAGATAAAAAGAATACATATGAGGTATTCATACTCTTGATCTTTAGAATAATAATATAATAGCTTTACAATATAAACATTAGCTGAACATCAATTCTTCTTTACAGTTGAAATATATCTACAGCTAGATTGCTGTATTACAAAATGAAAAGTAGATAATTTAGCCTACCTTTATTCAGATTACAGTATTGTAAATTTGTAATACAGTGTATTCAAATGAGTATCTTCAAAGAAATATGATTTTTCTGTCTGAGAAATTCATGAAAGAGGGTGGTACAATATTTGTGTAATAGGTACAGTAAATATTGATAGCTTTCATCTACCCATAAGTGAGGTAAATTGAAAATATAGTCAAGTGCAGTCGGAGCTATATATTTATGGAGTATTTGGAAATATATCATACTATGCAGGTTATCATTACTAACAAATTTGACCACACAGTATTGCACAATGCAGCAATTCCCCTGTTAGCAAGTATTCTGGCTTCGAAAGGATTAACACTCCATTAATGGCCATTTTGGTTATACTATATCATACTATATTGAATGAATTAGCTACTAATAACTAGCTATATCATTAAAAAGTGAACACTCCCAATATAGATGACATAGCATAAGATAATGCAGCCATTCCTCTAAGGACAATACTCTGTGGATGCGCACTGTGTTATACTTCAATTGTACAATAGATATACTGAATAGGCAATAAGGACTGCTAATATTGATCAAATAATAATGGAAAATACAGTGGCACCCATTATGAATACTTTATTGTAAAGCAAAGCATGGACTCTCCTTGAACAGTAAGTTAGATATGGAACATTGTACATATCTTGTATTAATATTCTGAATAACTCTGGTAGTATCAATAATATAATATAAAACAATACAGGTACTTCTTTACCCACCAGCACATGACAATAATAAGCAAAAAACTATTTCTTCTTAGTGGATACTCATGTTCATATGCTCTCTTGAAGCTGCAATACTATAATTAATTGCTAAATCATTATATCATTCACTATTTACTAAATGCCATTCCCATTGCATTCCCATTGATGATTAACTTATCCCATATCATGCTGATCCTCTATTGATACTCCGTACATCTTTAACTGATTTCTGTAAGACAGATATCTACAGGAGTATCACTACTTTGTTCTTGAATCAGTGTAAATCAATGCAGCCCATTCTTGAAATTGTACAATGGCATATTTCCTTAGTCATAAATACACACAAGTATCTACTACCTGTCAACATCATTTTATTTTCAAAATCTGCCCCCAGTTGGCTGACTGGATTAACTTATCCATTGTAATCCATATTTGCAGTCTCTATCCAGAATTTATGATAGTTACACAACCATGCAACATATGGATGTAAGAGCTGACTGAGTATAACTATTCAACTTTGAGACAAAATTATTTAATGCTAGATTTTAGCATTCTCAAATGAGGATATTATTTTATGCTGCAATTTTTATGACTTGGATTGCATTATAGTATGGTAAGATTTACCTATTGCATATGAAAGCAACTGTTATAAGTGAGTTTGTAGAGATGTTACTCTATATATATATAAATGTCTACCTCGAAATGTAATTAAGTTACAGTCATTAGTTCATATTAAAACTGTAATCTAATCTCAATGGGTATGTTAGTATCACTTTCGAAATCCTTGCTCCAAGGTATATACTATGCCCAGTTGTTTTTTATTACACTGTCAGATTTCATCATGGCAATTCGGCAAATATTTTTTAATATGTTGCTAATTGTGATTTTTTTGCATACAAAACACTAAATCATTTGGAAGAGTATATAGCACACACCCTCATGAAGATTTGCAAACACTATACAAATAACAAGCATCGCTGTTCTGCAATAGTATATATCATTTGCAAATGAGTATAGACCCATTCTTCTTAAGATGAAAGAAGTAACAGAGGCAATATCTTGCAATCAGTGTGCTTAAAGCAAAACTGCGATTACTCATCAAATTCAAAATAACTGAATCAAGTAGAGTTGCACACAATGATCTAGTGCGAGCTGGCAGGTCAGAAAACACAGTCAAGGACAATTGGTGGTACGTTAAGCCCATTGAAATTAAAATTTATAATTGTTCCAAAGTTATATAAATGCTTCTGGCAGCCTGATTATAATGCAGTTGCTAATAGTGAATACTGAACTGTTGAATTTCAACATGAAACTAGAATTCATTACTGGTTACTAGAATTCATTTCGGCGCATATTTTATAGAATGTCATTTGAAATCTGAAATTCCAGTTGTCTATTAATACCCAACTTTTCAAAGTGACTCTTTCCTTGGCTGATATACTTTAAACCAGCTGCTAGAGAAAATACTACTTTATTATTATTGTCTTTGTCAAGGTCTTATATACTGAAAATGATCCAAGTTGATTGTCGGAGTAATGTACTGTGACCAATTGGTTCGCAATTTCATCTGTCATTGACTACTATGTAAAATGCAGCAGGTTTCTAAAGAAGATTTAGTGTGCCTTTGATAAAATATGTAATTCAGGTACTACATCTTACCCAGACTCACTAACAGGAATAGGTGAATAGCCAACACCCCAATGTGCAGGTAGGTAACAATTTAAAAGAGGTTGTTGAATGTTTCAACCTTAATAAAGGATGGCTGCTTGGAGCAACTGCTAATACTACATTATTCCACTACTGATAGAGGTGGAAACTACAAATAGCTCTTGAAACTTCCAGAATAGTTTGGTTAGTACAGTACAACTACATACTTTGCATGGGACATATTGTGGTGCTGAGCTTAAATGCATTGATAGGCAACGTAGGATCTGTAGCCACAGATAATTATGGCAAATATATGAGTATTACATGTATATGACAGAAAGTGACAGTGTAGATGTATTAAAAACTTAGATATTGAAAAGAGCTGGCAAAATATAAATAGCAGAGGTGGTTACCATGAAGATAGAACAGGTTTTGTTGAAATAATTCAATTATACATTGAAATGACTTTCAATACAAATGTAAATACTTACGAGATCGGTATTTGAATTGCTTAATACTGCGATCCACATAGTAATTTCTAAAGATGGAAAGTAGGACTCGAAGTATTACCTACCATGTATGGCATCAAAATGGGTAATATCAAACTGAAATTATTGAAGCCAGCAGATATATTACAAGATTTTGCATGAGAATGATTGAAAAATCTAACCTATGCGAAAAACTTACCTTCATACATAACACAGAATAAATTGAATATTATAATCTACAATATTCTGGTGCAATAATCATTTCAATATTGGATAGGTTGGATATCACAATGGTATACAATTACCCTTTACCATGCAATTTCAGTAATTAATTATTAATTTGATTAAATAGATTGCATTCAATAAACATCAGTACAGAAGTCAATAAAAAAGCAAGACCATCTGTATTTAGGTTTGAAATCTGTGCATCCAAAGATGTTAAGTACTCTTTTAAAGTAACCCTAGAGATGGACATATTTATTGCATCAGCAATATGTATTTTTATCACTGGGAGCCGCTGGGAGTGTCTCAGAGTTGTCAGACCAGAATCCAAGGTGGTCAAATCCCAGAGATTACTGGATCAATGCTGTGGCCTTCAGGTGCACCTGGGTGCACCAGTAGAAAATCTGTGTGGACATAGAAAGTCTGGTGAGAACCAGGGGAGTACCTGGGAGTGCTGAGAACAAGTCTTGGAGCACAGACGACTCGCCTGTTGGCGCTGATGACAAGTCTCGTAGTGCCAAAACTATGCCTGAGAGCACCTGGAAGCGCCAGTCACAAGCCTGGAAGCGTCTGGGAGCACCAGCGACAAGCCTGGGAGTGTCTCAAACCACCGGCAACATGCCTGGAAGCACCTCGAATAGATGTAGAGCAGTCTGGGAAAAACATCTTGATTGGGAATGCTGCTGGTGCACCTCGAAATCATAGCTACGGCGTTATCATTCAACGATTTTCGAAAATCGAGTATTCAGTTTCTATTCTCATATATGGATTGATATATCTATGTATCTCTATAGCTACCCATCCACACACTGTATATCAGGACAGGATGCAGGCAGTGCTTGAGAGCAACATGAGGTGCGCCTGAAGATTGCGATCGAGTGAACTCAGAGATACACTCTAAGGCAGTAATGTAGTGCATTTGGAGATGTACTTGGAGGGGCTGTAATCGAGCGAGTTTCGAGATACACTTGGATGTCATGATCAAGTGAACTTCCATATGTACTGCAGGGCCGTGATTGAGTGGGTTTGGAAATGCACCTGGTGAGGCTATGATAGTGTGAACTTGGCTGCCGGAATTGAGTGAGTTTGGAGATACAGCTGGAGGCCATGATTGAGTGAACTGAGAGATGCACTGCAATGCAGTGATCGAGTGAGTTTGGAGATGCACTTGGAGACCATAATGGAGTGGAGATTGAAGGAGTACTTGGAGGAGGTTGATAGGAGGCACACCGGGCACTTGAGACTTTACTGGTCAGCGAGTTAACTCTCAACTGTGGCAATACGACATGGTGACTTTGCCTTTGACCTCTGGTGGATAGCGGGCTGGTGTTGGTTGATCTTGTAGGAAGGCACTCCTGAAGCCGAATCTCCATTCAGGGGTTATCTTGTCATCATGACAATAAAGTTAAGGTAGACAATATTGGGTGGATACTATAGTACTCGGTGTATATTGTACTTGGTGTATGCTGTACTCAGTGTGCACTCATGATTATGGCATGGAGAGATAATAATGGCTGACATAACTTTGTATTGTGCTATGATGGTAGAGTTATGGATGAGAAAGAGAGATGGGGAATGATGATGAGAATGATATGGGAAATAGGGGCGGATATTGGAAATCAGGAGTACAACTCACCGTAGGGGGTTGAGAAGACATGTGATTGGTGTTATTTCACTCCGGATCAGGAATTGTATCTGCCATACCAGAGATAGTAATGTCACTTAGTACCACATACACAGTGGGCTGTATCATTCCAATATTTACTGGCTCCCATTCCGAGCCAGTCCCTCATCACTCATTTCTTGGCGGACCTTGTTGTACTCAGCTCTACATTACCAGAATTATGAGTCAACGAATGAATCAAGTCTCCGCTGTAGTTGTTCCTCCCTCCTGAACAACCACCTGCAGATCAACTGTCTCCAAGTACTCCTCCAATGTTAATCTATCATGGCTTCCAAGTACTTGACCAAGCATGCCTGATCACAGCCTGCCAGTTCGCATGATCATGGTCTCAAAGTTCTTCTCAAACCCACTCCACTATGGGGTCCGAGTGCATCTCTAAGGTCACATGATAACAATGCGGTGAAAATACCTACCTCTCACAGTATCTGTAGGATTTTCGTGAGATGGAGCGGTTCAGACTCATTGTGTTTAGGAACACGGTGAGAGCATGTGAAGGGGTATCAGGCCATGAGGAACCACACAAATTGTGTGGATCTGTGGAGGCTTGGCATAAGTACATGAGGAACCACACAAATTGCGTGGATCTATGAAAGCTTGGCAAGACTGAGTGGGACCAAGAACTTGGAAAGAGAGACAGTGTATTTCATATAATGAGATGATATCTATCTACCCCAGCGACTTCCAAATATGTACTCCTGGTAGCTCAGTCCATCTCCATTATCCCTGTATCTCCATACGCTCCCTCCCCATTGCTCAGTCGCTCTCTGTCTTCCCTGCATCTTTGTCCGGCCCCTTCAGACTTCCCACTGTCAAACTGAATAGCAGTGGTGGTAAGAATCTGATTTTCCAACCACAATGGCCTCCAAATACATCTCTCAGTTCTGTTGATCAGTGTCTCCAGGTGCTCCACCGATTACGCTCACCTAGCATCAGCATCAGGATCGCCAGTATATATATTTTTTGTGAAACTTAGACATTACATGCCACATTACGATGTAGCAAATCTTGTAAGTGTATCAACCATGAACACAATATATGAAATGCTATGAGGCAATGCAATCCTAAAAACCACCACTGTGACAATATGGCACCAAGTCACCTGCAAAGCAGCACAGAGGTCTAAGCTGCAGTTGAAGTCTCCCACATGCTGATGCAGAGGTCTTAGCTGCTCCAACAGTTGACAATTCTAAAAAGTCCAATATCAGAGCATCTTGCCTGCACCTCCACAACTGTGGGTGCTTTCAAAAGCACCTGTGAATGCTCTTGCAGAGTTTGGAACCGCGTTGGTTAGCTCCAGGGGGGTCTGGGAGCATCTGGAAGTTCTCAGAAGTCCTGGTGAGGTCAGCTGGAGTTTCTGGGAGATTTGGATATGCTTTCCAGACTGATTTACATTTTGCTGATGTACTACAGCACCTATGGTTGAATAATTCTACAATTCACAATCACTTAGACTGTGGGATAAATATATTTGGAAGTTTCTAAGAATTCGGTCAAGAGTATATGATCACACTGAAAACTAAAATTAGCTGTACTTATGACAAATCTGAATAAGCAGACATCTGGAATTCCCTTATAAACATTTTCAACTTTTCCAGAGAGATCAAATTTCATAGTCACTCAAGTGTGCTTTATAACAGCTCATTATGCATCATCTCCTTGGCAGAGTGGATTCCTGTATCATCAATGTATCATGAAGCAAACACATGAATTGTTGACCATAAGCTGTGGTCAATCTTCATTCTGCATGAAGCAGGTGCAGGTGAGATGCTACTGGGTATATCATGGCATTCGGCCCAGCTATGGCTGGTGTAAAATACAATCTTTGATTCGTTGCCTGTTTTGATTCAAATGAGATATGAGGCAATTGGAATGTCCAGTATTGGGCAAATCAGAGCTGTGGGCAATCTGTCAACTGTTTTTAAGATCAGTGAGACAGGATATTAGCTATTTACTGTCACTTTGTAACACCTTCGGTGTTACAGTTATATTTCTGGGATCATACACAATCACTCAATGATCCATACATAGATGTTTGTTCCGAAATCATGAACTATCGCTCGGATTTCTATATTCGATCTAGCTTCTGGATTCGTTCACCTATTGGTCTTATCACTGTTACCGGACCTTTGCATCAACTGATCCATGACAACTCTCGAGCCAAGCGCAAATTAGATGTGTATCATTGTTGGATCAGTACTGGTTGCAACTTCTCTATTCGCAATGGTTACTCCTTATCAGCATGAAAGCTTATTCCTGGTCGCCGACCAAATGACTATTCACTCAGGCTCCAATGGTTCATTCCTAGGGAGATGATCTGTTGTCATTATCAGACCACCATGGCATCTCAAGATATGCATGGGCATATGAGAGAGAGGTCATTAACCAATGATCGATTTATTGGAGTCCTGTCAACCGAATGGACTTATACGAATCAACCCTTGGTTTGACGAAACTCTTTGTGTATGGGCAAATGTGACTTGGGATTCGTATGTCCGGAGTGCCACGGAGTACTCTCCGTTCGATATATGGCAAATCTCCTCAGTTGCAGATCACTGTATATTTGGCTCCAATACAGTGTAGTCAAATGAAGTGTTCTGTCGTTTGCCACAATTGTTAAACTGTTACATACCCACTGGGTATATGAGAGGGCACTCTCACTGGCTCTTGGTGACATGAACCTAGTTGTTGATATTTGGCATCAGATAAGCTTGTATCCATACGAGGTATTGCCAATAGCAATTTTGATGCATTACGAGCACATTACCTTGATGACGTAGTTAATACTCCTGGGAGTTAGAACTAAACTATCAATGGTAGAGGCAAAGGATGATGAGGCAGTTATGTATGTGAACTCCAATGAAGGCTTTGGCAGTCTTAGGATTGTTAAGGGTGTGGATCGTCTGATATATATTAAACGATACCGACAAGGAGGAAGGACATCGATAACATCATGTACAACAAGATCAATCTACGGATTCCTATTGACCTTCTCGACCTGGAGGTTAAAGCTTGACTTTATTCCCGTGTATTATCCATCAGTTCTTCATCGAAGTCAAGGGGGATACTTCTCCCTTGAAGCCCATAGTTGTACGTTCACTATTCAGTTCTATATCACGGATATATCTGGCACCTTTTTATACTTGGTTATTCTTAGTACCTTCGTCAAGGCAAGTCGTTGATAGGGAATCGCGGAAGACAATACTTTGGAGTTGAAAGGAAGTCCGAGGACCAGCCCGATAGCTTGCGGGTTTAGAGGATACTTGTGGTAGGATACTCCTGAGTCAGCACTACTCCTTCTGCTGAGGTGATACTACTTTGCTGTTTCTTATAGACAAGTTGATACTTAGAGTCTTTGCATTCTTGGACAGACGGTCCACGAGTATAAGTGCTGGTTGCTGGGATGATACTTTATCATCTGTTGGAAGTCCTAAAGTCATCACGATAGTGTGGTGGTACGCAGGATACTTCTTTCATGCTTTCTTAAAGTTGTGTACATCAGCATACTGATAGCTTAAGACGATACTCTTTAGTCGATACTATCTATCGGGAATAGAGAACCGAACAGTTGCCTTGTATTCTTTGGGTGTTAATCCCATTACACATCCTGAGTGAAGCCTTATTCATCTTGTTCTTTATCAGTCTGGAACTCATTAGGGGCTTTTATTGATTAGGACCTATGGTGAATCTCCCGGTGTTACACACTTGATTTAGAGGTCTATAGTCCACATGTAGCCACAGGCTCCCATTCTGCTTCTTCACAATCATGATTGCTTCTATGGGAGTGACTGATAATTGCTTGACGAATCCAGTGACTAGATTTTTAACAATATTCGCATTGAGGTATTCAACTCAAATTCCAAATCATTGTCCATCAGCAAAAAACATTTCCGTCCGGGCGGAATGGCTCCGTCAGAGTGGACGCGCTCCATCAGTGCCGTCAGAGACACCCCGGTGGCGGATTACTCCGTGCCCGGCGTCAATACCACGCGTCGCGTTGCATATCGCCCTCCGATCGCAGTTTCGCAGTGTCTTCTCGCTCTGTCGGTCTCCTATTT